>ERZ1370068.6759-contig-5722_pt1 | contig 41035 bp, 69 predicted proteins | sample MGYA00561227_ERZ1370068 | MGnify/ENA primary metagenome ERZ1370068 (study PRJEB38410, sample SAMEA6850437) | metagenome | study: Metagenomic assessment of the ecological functions of the soil: analysis of the soil microbiota associated with the... | reverse complement strand
ATATTGCTTCGTTCAGTTACGTATTGCTCAGCCGGGCGGAGCAGCGTGCGTTCGCGGATTTGCCAGGTTGTGGCGTGGCGAAAGCTGGTCGCGCATGCACGACGGACTAGCCCTGCCTGAAATCGGAGGTGTCTTACGCCGACCAGAGAGACCTCATCACAGTTGACGCTAACGAAGGCCGCGGCCTCCGTCGCGTTCAGGGTGAGTGAGACCACAAGATGGGAATATATCCGATCACGCCCAGTTCGGCCGATGGCCGAGCTTTGTGACGAATGGGCCAGTCGCGGCAAAGACAAATCTCTGGGGCGTCATTCCAGAGATCGCCGAGATGCAATCGGAGGGCGGCGCATGCCTGGAGCGCATTGCACTGGCGCGCTGCAGGCAGGCGCGCAATCCACTACCTTCACCGCATCTCAGGGCCTCGCTCCTCGATGATTCCCAACATGTACAAGATCGCCGGAGAGCTGTCGCGCTTCGTACATGCACGTGACTGCGCAGGACACTGGCGACTCACGCTCTTTCGATATCTTCGGCGATCATTCGGACGTCGATGGCCTGCCGTCAGACCGGCTTTGCGATGCTCTGCTCAAAAAACTCCAGTGCAGGAAGCGCATGACATGGCGGCATATTGCACCACGCGGCGACGCTCGAGTCGCGAATACCGTTCCTTCATTTCTTCGATGGCTTTCGCACCTCACGCACGAGGTCGGCGAAGATCGAGGAAATCAGCGACGAAGACTTACGCAGCCTTATCTCGGAAGAAGCGATTTACGCTCATCGACGAGCAGCACTCACTCCTGACCGGCCGGTACTTCGTGGCACCGCGCAGAACCCTGATGTGTTCTTCCAGGCGCGCGAAGCTGCGAACCAGCTATTACGACGCCATACCCGAACGATAGTCGAACGCATGATGGCGACGACTTGGCGAGAGAACCGGACGCAAGTATGGCTTGTTCGAGTACGTGGGCCATCCGGAGGCCGAGCGCGTAATTGTGATCATGGGTCGGGCGCAGAAACGGTGCACGAGACCGTGGATTACCTTATCGGCGCAAGGTGAAAAGGTTGGACTGGTTAAGGTCCGTCTCTATCGTCCGTTCCGTGCGCAGTGCGTTTCTTTGAGCTTCTGCCGTCGCAGTACACAAAGTATTGCGGTACTCGACAGGAACGAAGGAACCGGGAGCGCCTGGGGATCCGTTGTACCTTGATGTGAGTGCCGCTCTCGCCGAAGCGCGTGCTGAAGGAGAATCAAAACTCAAGACCGAACCAAATGTGATCGCAGGCCGATACGGTTTATCGTCGAAGGAGTTTACTCCCGCGATGGTGAAATCGGTTTTTGATGAGCTGAAGAGCGACAAGCCAAAACGTCACTTCACGGTTGGAATCATCGACGACGTCACGCATACGTCACTCGCCGTGGGATCGCTTCCTTCCGAACCGAAGGAGACGATGTTTCCGACGTCGTTGTTTTACGGCCTTGGTGCAGACGGTACAGTCGGCGCCAACAAGAACTCTATCAAGATAATCGGTCACGAGACGGATCAGATTTGTTCAGGGCTACTTCGTTTACGACTCAAAGAAGTCCGGGGCAATCACGGTTTCACACCTGCGCTCGAGTCCGCGACCCGATCCGGTCTCGCTTACCTTATCGATCGAGCAAACTTCGTTGCCTGCCATCAGTTTGAATTCGTGGACAAGATCGATGTGTTGGAGTACGCGGCTCCGGGCGCGGTCTTTCTGTTGAATGCAGCAGGCGACGCCAGCACCGTTTGGGATCGTCTGCCGCGTGAAATGCAGGAACAGATTATCGAGAAGCAAATTCGCTTCTTTGCGATCGATGCTTACGCACTCGCGAAGCAAGCTGGGATGGGCGGTCGCATCAACACCATCATGCAGACGTGCTTTTTCGGCATTTCCGGAATTCTGCCGCGTGATGAAGCGATCACGCACATCAAGAAATCGATCGAGAAAACCTACGGCAAACGTGGCCCGGAGGTCGTTCGACGCAATTGCGAAGTTGTCGATCTGGCACTTGCTGAACTTCACGAGATTCCGGTTCCCGAGACAGTTACGCGCGACGCAAGTCGCGACCGCCGCTGGTCTCTGAACTAGCACCGGATTTTGTCAGAAAATCAGCGCCGTGATGATGGCTGGAAAGGGCGATCTCCTTCCGGTCAGCGCGTTTCCTGTCGACGGCACATGGCCGGTAGGAACAGCCAAGTGGGAGAAACGAAATCTCGCTCTCGAGATTCCGGTTTGGGATACCAAGGTTTGTATTCAGTGCAATCAGTGCGCGCTTGTTTGTCCACATGCGGCGATACGGGCGAAGGTCTATGACGAATCTGCACTCGCCGGCACGCCGTCAACATTCAAGTCAACACCGTATCGAAGTCCTGAATACAAGGGAAAGATGTACACGATTCAGGTCGCGCCGGAAGACTGCACAGGTTGCAACTTGTGCGTCAACGTCTGCCCGGCGAAGGACAGAAGTAATCCAAAGCACAAAGCAATCAACATGGAGCCGCAGGCGCCGTTGCGGGATTCCGGAGCGCTCCAATTATGACTTCTTTCTCAATCTACCCGAATTGGATCGCAGAGATGTCGTACGACTGGACCACAAAGGTTCACAGTTTCTCGAGCCTTTGTTTGAGTATTCCGGCGCATGCGCAGGCTGCGGAGAAACTCCATATCTCAAAATGCTGACGCAGCTGTTCGGCGATCGGCTGCTCATCGCAAACGCTACCGGATGTTCATCGATCTATGGCGGTAACCTTCCTACCACGCCGTACACGACAAATCGCGATGGTAGAGGCCCGGCGTGGTAAGGTTACCGCCATAAGATCGATGAATCCGGTAGCATCGCTTCTCTTCAATTGTGAGCTCACGACAATGAATTTCTCCGCAACCTGCGTGCGCTGAATCAAACAGGCTCGGCAATCCGCCATCTCTGCTGTCAACTCAGTAGATGAAGAGTCGCGATGCGCTCGATTACTTCAATCTTTCGCCAGACGGGCGTTGACACTGGTTGCGGCTGATGTTTCCGGCGACAAGCTCGGCTCCTTCCCTTGTATTCGGGACTTCGATACGTGTTGACACCCAGTGTTGTCGACCAGCCAGTCCAGATACAGAACTCAGGCCGGGCATACCTTGTCTACCGACCATCGCCGTCGACAGCGACGACAACCTTTCATGCGGCAGCGGACGAAAATCCGGCCTTCTGCGAGACAAAATTCTCAATCTACTATTTTGTGAGTTGGATCGCAGAGATGTCGTACGACTGGACCACAAAGGTTCACAGTTTCTCGAACCTTTGTTTGAGTATTCCGGCGCATGCGCAGGTTGCGGAGAAACTCCATATCTCAAAATGCTCACGCAGCTGTTCGGCGATCGGTTGCTCATCGCCAAACGCTACCGGATGTTCATCGATCTATGGCGGTAACCTTCCTACCACGCCGTACACGACAAATCGCGATGGTAGAGGCCCGGCGTGGTCTAACTCGTTGTTTGAGGACAACGCTGAGTTTGGATTCGGTTTTCGTTTGGCGCTCGACTGCTCACATCGCCGCTGTCAAAACGCTCGTACCACAAGTCGCAAACGACATCGGAGAAGTATTGGCTACCGAACTCCTCGAAGCGAACCAGGACAATGAGGACGGCATCGCCGCACAGCGTGAGCGAGTACTCGTTCTACGCAGTAAGTTAAGTGGACTCAAATCTGAAGCGGCACGACGGCTTGAGACCCTGGCCGACTATCTCGTCAAAAAGAGCGTCTGGTTGGTGGGTGGGGATGGATGGGCCTACGACATCGGTTATGGCGGGCTCGATCATGTGTTAGCAAATCGTCGTGACGTCAACATCCTTGTGCTCGATACCGAGGTTTACTCAAACACCGGAGGCCAGCAATCGAAGGCGACGCCGCTTGGTGCATCTGCCAAGTTCGCAGCGTCCGGAAAGGCAGTCGGAAAGAAAGACCTTGGTCTGCTCGCCAACATGTACGGACACGTCTATGTGGCTCGTGTAGCTTTCGGTGCGAAGATGGCGCAAACGACCCAGGCGTTCCTCGAGGCCGAATCGTATCAAGGTCCATCGCTGATCATCGCCTACAGTCACTGCATCGCTCATGGCTACGACATGGCCAACGGGCGCAGCGCAACAAAAGCTAGCGGTCGACTCTGGAGTGTGGCCACTCTACCGATTCGATCCGCGTCGACTAGTGAAGGGAGAGGCCCCGCTCAACCTCGACTACGGACCACCAAAAGCCAAGGTGGCGGATTACATGCGTAACGAAGTCTCGCTTCAGAATGATTGAGCGATCGGATCCCGCACGCTTCAAACACTTTCTCAAAGAATCCCAGGCACAGGCTGAAAGACGTTACAAGGTTTATCAGCAACTCGCTGGTATCAGCGTGCCGTACGAGGCTAAGGATGAAAATGGCAACGATGAAAATGGCAACGGTGAAAAGGAGGACAAATGAACCTTAGTACAACGTACATGGGACTGCATTTGCCGCACCCACTCGTTGTTGGCGCGAGTCCATTGAGTGACGACCTCGACTTGGTAAAACGACTCGAGGATGCGGGTGCCGCAGCGTTTGTTTTGCGTTCACTGTATGAAGAAGAGATTACGAACGAGCAATTGTCCGGATTCTTTTTTTCTGAAACTTACGAAGATTCATTTCCCGAGGCTTCAAGTTACTCTCCAGATCTAGGTGCACCTCCCGGACCTGATGAATATCTCGAACATCTGCGGAGCGTAAAACAAGCCGTCAATGTTCCTGTGATCGCCTCGCTTAACGGCTGCACACCCGGCGGCTGGGTTTCTTACGCTCGGCTGATGGAAGAGGCTGGAGCCGATGGGGTGGAACTTCACCTGTATCACGCCGCTAGCGATCCTGGAGCAAGCGCAGCAGAGGTTGAGCGCCAAATGGTAGAGATGGTCACGGGTGTAAAGCGTGAGCTCCACATTCCCGTGGCAGTGAAGTTTTCGGCGTTGTTCACTTCCTTTGCCAACTTTGCAACCCAGGTTGATGCCGCAGGAGCAGACGCGTTAGTGCTTTTCACGCGCTTTCACAAAATCGATATCGATGTAATTGAGCTTGAGGTTGTGCGCAGGTTGGAACTCTCGAGCTCAGCCGATCTGGATCTACGCCTCCGCGGAGTCGCGGTTGTTTCGGGACGCGTCAAGGCGTCGCTTGCGATCACAGGCGGAGCTCATACGGCGCTTGATGTGATCAGGGAACGATGGCTGGAGCTCACGTCATTCAATTGGTTTCGTCGCTGATGATTAATGGGCCAGGTCATTTGCGAACGCTTAGAACTGGAATCGAAGCATGGATGCAAGAACACGAGTGGAACTCGCTCGACGAAATGCGGGGCAACATGAGTTTCGAGAAGATCGCCGACCCAGGCGCTTACGAACGCGAAACCTTTAGGCGAATGTTTCAACAACACTCGCTTTCACTGCTGCGCTGATTTTTGAGCGCGTCTGATCTAGGAGGATTTTGCAATGGACGACTACGCACTTGTACTCAACGCCGGATCATCAAGTCTGAAGTTTTGTGTCTTTCAACGTCCGCCGGGAAAGAGTTGGCGGCTTGAAGCCCGCGGGTCAAATCGAAGGCATCGGAACGTCAGCGCATTTGTCTGTCAAAGACGAGCACGGTGAAAGTCTGGCCAAAGAAGACGTAGCGGTTACGTGATGGAAACGAGGCAGTCGACAGCGCTGGCCGCGTGGCTACGTTCCAAGTATGGCGGATCAAAAGTTCTTGGTGTCGGACACCGCGTAGTTCATGGCGGTGTGCGTTTTAACGGTCCGACAATAGTGAACCCGACAGTCATCTCACAACTACGAAAGTTAATCCCACTGGCTCCGCTTCATCAACCGTACAACCTTGCAGCGATCGAAGCAGCTACCGAACGTTTGCCAGGCGTACCGCAGGTCGCTTGTTTCGATACAAGCTTTCACCGCGGACATCCCGGAGTTACCGAGCTCATTCCGCTTCCGCGCGAACTGCGCGATGAAAGGTTTGCAACGTTATGGTTTTCACGGGTTGTCGTACGAATACATCGCTTCAGTGTTACCGGATATCGCGCCTGAGATCGCTAAGAAGCGCGTGATTGTCGCTCACCTCGGAAGTGGCGCGAGTTTGTGTGCACTGAAAGAAGGGAAGAGCCATTGATAGCACGCTGGGGTTCACCGCGCTTGACGGTCTCTGCATGGGAACCAGGCCTGGCGCGCTGGATCCCGGAGTTGTTCTTCATCTCTTTCAAGGCCTGAACATGTCGGCGAAAGAAGTTGAGACATTGCTCTACAAGAAATCAGGGCTACTCGGAATCTCAGGGAATCAGTAATGACATGCGCGATCTTGCTGGGCCGGCCGGAACCGGAGGCACACCTTGCAGTTGATTACTTCGTCTATCGCGTTGCCAAAGAGATCGGCGCTTTGACTGCGGTGCTCGGCGGTCTTGACGGACTCGTGTTTACGGCAGGGATTGGTGAGAACTCGCCTGAGATCCGTCAACGAATATGCAAAGCGTCAGCATGGCTAGGCATTGAACTCGATGAAGCGGCGAACACAACATCGTCGTTTAGACATTTCAAAGCACAAGAGCAAAGTCTCGGTCTGGGTGATCCCCACAAACGAGGAACTAATGATTGCGCGCCATACCGGTTCGCTCCTCGGGACTGGCAAAGGCCGCAGCATAAACGATCAAAGGTAAAGGAGAATTAGCATGGCTACAACGGTCCAGGAAATCGTGAACGAAAGTGTTGGTAAGGGATGGCAAGGATTCAATGCTGGCCTCTGGCAAGAATGAAATAAATGTGCGCGATTTCATTCAGCAGAACTACGACCCTTATGAAGGAGATGCATCGTTCCTCGCCGGCGCAACAGAGCGGACTACAAAAATCTGGGACGCAGCTGAACGAGCTGTTTGTCGAAGAGCGAAAGAAAGGCGTACTCGACATTTCGCAAATCCCGGGTGCCATCACAGCGCATGAGCCAGGCTATATCGATCAACCAAATGAAGTTGATCGTCGGTCTGCAAACTGAAGCGCCGCTCAAGCGCTCCATCATGCCCAACGGTGGCTTGCGCATGGTGCTCAACGCGCTGAAGACATATGGCTATGAACCCGATCCACACGTAGTCGAAGCATTCACCAAATATCGAAAGACCCACAACGACGGTGTCTTTGATGCCTACACCGCCGACATCAGGCGCTGTCGTAGTTCCCATATTCTGACTGGCCTGCCTGACGCCTACGGAAGGGGTCGAATCATCGGCGATTACCGGCGCGTTGCCCTGTACGGAGTTGCTCGGCTCATCGCTCGCAAGCAGGAAGAGAAGAATAGCCTCGACTCTGCGATGTCGACCGATGAGATCATTCGCGATCGCGAAGAACTCAGCGAACAACTTCGCTCGCTGAAAGAGCTGCAGCAGATGGCTGCCAGCTATGGGTTCGACATTTCAGTGTCCAGCTCGAACTGCGCGCGAGGCAGTGCAGTGGCTCTACTTCGGATACCTGGCCGCGGTGAAGGAACAGAACGGCGCCGCGATGTCGCTCGGCCGGACATCGTACGTTTCTTGATATCTATTTCCAACGCGACTTGAAAGCGGGAACCTGACGGAGGAACAGGCGCAGGAAATCATCGACGACTTTGTCATCAAGCTTACGCATCGTCCGCTTTCTGCGTACGCCCGAATATGACGAACTCTTCGCCGGAGATCCTACCTGGGTCACTGAGTCGATTGCCGGCATGGGCGACGATGGCCGGACGCTGGTAACGAAAACGAGCTTTCGCTTTTTGCAGACACTACTCAACCTCGGCCCGGCACCTGAACCGAATCTCACCATCTGGTATTCACCGCGCCTGCCCGATGGTTTTCGTAGTTTCTGCTGCCAAGGTGGCGATTGACACCAGCTCCATTCAATTCGAGAGCGATGAAATCATGCGGCGCGCGTGGGGCGACGACGGAGCAATTGCCTGCTGTGTTTCACCGATGGTGGTCGGCAAGCAAATGCAGTTCTTTGGCGCCCGAGCCAACCTGGCCAAGTGTCTGCTCTATTCAATCAATGGCGGCAGGGATGAAATCACCGGCGAGCAGGTAGGACCCGCGTACGGGTGCAGTCGAGGGTGAGTTCCTCGACTTCGACGACGTCGTCAGACAAGTTTGAAAAGATGATGGACTGGCTGGCCGAGGTCTACGTCAACGCCATGAACGTCATTCACTACATGCACGACAAGTATGCGTACGAACGCGTTGAAATGGCGCTTGCACGATTATGCGCCGCTGCAGAACCATGGCGTTTGGCATGGCCGGCATGTCTGTGTGTTGCCGACAGTCTTTCAGCGATCCGCTATGCAAAGGTTCGGGTGCATTCGCGATGAAACAGGGCTGGTGACGGACTATCAAACCGAAGGCGAATTTCCCAGTTTGGCAACAACGACAATCGAGTTGACCAGCTGGCTTCGTGGCTGGTCAGCACGTTCATGAACAAGCTCAGAAAGTACCCGACCTATCGAAATGCCCTGCACACTCAATCGATTCTGACCATCACCTCGAACGTTGTTTACGGCAAGAGCACCGGCAACACCCTGACGGACGGCGGCAGGGAGAACCGTTTGCACCGGGCGCCAACCCGATGCACGGCCGCGACAGCCACGGCATCCATGCCTCCGCAGCTTCGGTCGCCAAGATTCCATATCGCGATGCCGCCGATGGAATTTCTCTTACGACTTCGCTAGTACCGGAAGGTCTGGGCAGCGTGAGAGGAAGATCGAATCACGAATCTGCGCAACATACTCGATGCCTTTTTCGGTAGCACGGGCTACCACATGAATGTCAACGTGCTCAATCGCGACACGCTGCTGGATGCGATGGATCATCCGGAGAAGTACCCAAACCTGACCATTCGCGTTTCCGGATATGCCGTGCAACTTCGTGCGGCTAACACGCGAGCAGCAAATGGACGTGATCAACCGAACATTTCATGGAGGTCAACCTGATGACCGTACAAACAGGGGTGGAAAACCTTCAGCTCGAGGCGAAAAGTCCCTTCGAGCTTCGCGCAAACCTTAGCAAGGATGTTCCGGAGTCTGCGGTAAAAGCGGCGCTCGACCAACAGGCGAGATGGGATTTCTGCATTCGTTCACGACCGGCTCAACCGTTGATGGGCCAGGTGTTGCGCGTTGGTGGCCTGGACGGCCGGGTGTCATTGGCGCTGCCTCTACTGTCACAACCCGGACACGTGGAACATGATGAACGGCATGCCGGTGAAACTCGATCGGGCAATAGAGGAGCTCGCTAAATACCGTGCATGGATTCAAAGGTCATGTCGGGTGGTTTCACTTTAAGTGGTGGTGAGCCCCTAATGCAGGATCGGTTCGCAGTGCGGCTCTTTACGGGGGCGAAGGCGATGGGAATTCACACAGCACTGGATACCAACGGACATCTTGGCGACCGTTTGTCTAATGAGGAATTGGATCTGATCGACGTTGTGCTTCTGATCTCAAAACGTGGAATCCTACTTTTGCACGTACGATTAACTGGCGAGGAGGTTGGCCCGACATTGATTTTGCCCGTCGTCTTGCGAAACGCCAACGGAAGATCTGGCTACGTTATGTGTTGGTGCCTGGGCTGACTGACGATGAAAACGACATCAATCAAATCGCCGCGTTTGCCGCAGGGCTGGGGACTGTTGAGCGGGTGGATGTTTTGCCCTTTCATCAGATGGGGCGCTACAAATGGAAAGAGCTGGGAATCAACTACACGCTTGACGATGTCCAGCCGCCGGGGCGGGAGCCATCGAACGTACTCTGTCTCAATTCAAAGCTGTAGGACTTCAAGCTTTTTGATGTTAGGCCCGTTTCGCTTCTTCCCTGTGTGATCTCTGTGTCCTCTGTGTAGCCGTGGTTTTCACTGACCGCAAATTCCTCCCACGCGGAATCACAGAGATCACACGGCTCAAGAACGTAATTATGTCCACGACAACACGGCACGTTGCTCACGGTTTAAGCGACGCTGATTCGGCAAGGCCGAATACTCCGCTGAAGAACTTTCTTCGGAAACCAATAAACTGGCTCTTGTTGTTCATCCCGATCACTATTGGTCTGGAACACCTCACTCACGCTCCAGCGCCGGTTCTCTTTTTCATGGCTGCGTTGGCGATTATTCCGATCGCCGCCCAAATCGTTCAAGCCACTGAACAGATTGCGTCCCACACGGGAGACGCCGTTGGTGGATTATTAAATGCTACGTTTGGCAATGCCCCGGAATTAATAATCGCACTCGTTGCCTTGAAGGCTGGGTATCTCGGATATGGTTCGCGCATCCCCTGGTCGGAGCGATACTTGCGAACCTCCTACTCGCTTTAGGAATGGCCTTTCTGGCAGGTGGCCTTCGTTTTCACGAACAACAATTCAATCCCAGGGCAGCGCGTGCTTACAGCACAATGATGTTTCTTGCGGCAGTTAGTCTGATGGTTCCAAGTGCCTTTAGTCGCGGCTTTGCACCGAACGAAGTGATAAGAGCAGAGTCTCAGCTAAATCTCGGAATCGCTCTTATCTTGCTCCTCGCTTACGGGCTCTACATTTTGTATTCACTGAAGACCCACACCACGGCGTTCAGTCCAGAGACGGAACACGTGTCAGATACGGACGAAGAACATTGGAGTGTCTCCCGCGCCGTAATTACTTTGCTCGCAGCGTCTGCCTTCGCAGCATGGATGAGCGAGATTCTGGTGGGCGCCGCGGAAGAAACTGGAAAAGCGCTGGGCATGTCGCAGGTGTTTATTGGGATTGTGTTTGTAGCGATCGTAGGCGGTGCTGCGGAAAGCGGATCGGCGATCGCAATGGCGCGCAAAAACAAGATGGATCTCTCGCTAGGTATTGCACTCGGAAGCTGCATTCAAATCGCTTTGTTTGTCGCGCCGTTACTTGTCCTCGCCAGTTATTTTATCGCCCCTAAACCTCTCGAGCTCGCGTTTGGTCGGCCAGAAGTTGGTTCGTTGTTGATGGCCGTGATTATTGGTGCGCAGGTTTGCGGCGATGGTCAGTCGAATTGGTTTAAGGGTGTGCAACTGATCACGGTATACGCGATTGTCGCGTTGATGTTCTATTTGATGCCGGAAACAGTTCACTAATTTCTTGCGCCGACTCTGGATCGACTCGCGTTCGGATTACCAGAGCGGCACAACCCCTGACCTGTCGGGGTTCCCTCGATCAGATGAGCAGCAAATTGCTTCTGCCCGCCAAAGTCATTCGGCGCTTGAACGACACGTATATCGGGGACAGTTCGAATTCGAAAGCGTCAAGGCCGAACGGTAATCCCTCGCCAATGGATTTCAACGCCGCTTCCTTGAGACACCAGAGTTGGAAAAAAGTTCGAAGGCGCGCTTGATCGCCTGCGCTCTCAACTGTCTTGGCCTCAGCATCCGAAAAAGTGTTGAGCGAGTTCTCCCGGCTCCACTTTTCTCGTTTCATCTTCGAGGTCCACACCGATGGCGTGGGTAGACGACCACGCACCCAGAAAACCAAATCGGCTTGAGGAAAAGCTAAACCAAAGATTCGGGAAATCCAGAAGGTAAGGACGACCGTTCTCTTCCTCCTCAAAATCGATCCGCGACAACGAACGCTTCTCGCCGATGGCGAGGGCTCCACAATAACGACGAAACGCGCGGCGTTGAATGAAATGTGCCATGTCATCTTGCGCCATAAAGCGACCGGCCCTCATCAGTTCGTCATCAGACAGAACTTCGGCGCAATGGCTCGAGACGTCCAGCTGATTGGAAAACGGCGCATAGAGTACGCAGACCGACCTCCTTCACGGACATTGGTGTCCAATCGCTACTAATGGCGGCAAATAGATCGCTGACCCAGTCAACTTCTTCTTGCATCATCTGAACCTCGCCACGTGGCTTTGCACAAAAGTTCAAAATCCCACGCACGGCAGTGCGTGGATTGTTCGTCCAACCTACAAGGCACACCCTTGAGATTGAATCCCACGCACGGCAGTGCGTGGATCGTTCAGTCCAGCCTACGAAAGCAATCTCTCAAAGTCCCTACGCTCCGCGCGGAGTTCCAGCGAGTTGTCGAGAATCCGGGATCGTTCCCGCGCGCGGCGTCAGATTCGAAGAGTGGTGGTCTGTAGGTAGGACTTGAACGATCCACGCACTGCCGTGCGTGGATTTCGCGTAATTCTCTCAAACTTCGCCGCTTGGTAGGTAGGACTTGAACATATCCACGCACTGCCGTGCATGGGATTTAGGACTTCCTGTGCAAGGTCAATCATCGTGCAACATTCCTTGGTCCTCAACACCTCAAGTGCCGTAGTGATTAACGGATCGATACCATTTTCAATGTCGACCCTTGAGTTGAGTAGCTCAATATCGACAGGTACACCTAACACCTTCGTAGCACACCATATCCGCCGACAAATAAATCTGGTACGACAAACGGACTTCCCAGCCATTGGGAAGTGTTTTTCGAGCTGATAAGAAAAATCCCATTGGTGTGATCACCTATGATGGTGACATAAGGCAGTTGTTTTATTGCCAGGGCGAACGCCTCTCCACCGCTAAAAACAGAATCGCAGGTCAACAGTACAATTGGTCCGCTAAATTGGACATCGCCCTCGGGTTCGAGATACCAGGTTTTCAGAGGCGTAAGGTCATCCTGTCTCTGGTCCTATCTTGGTCTTCCTGTGAAAGGCGACTCGCTTGTGATCGCAAAATCGATTGATGATCGTGATCGCAGTACTATCGTCCCCACCGGGGTTGTCGCGGATATCGATAATGAACCCTTTCAACTCATCGAAGTCACGAGCGATCTTGTCCAGGGCGGCAATTAATCTTTCCTTTTTGACGCCTTCTAACTCGAGGATCCGAATGTAGCCAAATTCCTGAGACCTGGAATAGTGAAGCATCCAGGCCTCAGTCTCTTCTGGTAACCCAAACCCATTCGTCTGCGAGAGTCGTCCCAGTTGTTTTGAAGAGTTGTTCGATCTCTCGTTTTCCGAACTCCTGATGGAATCGAGGTTTTTCCTCCGGCCGAAAGTGTCGCTTTTTTCCCTTCGTGCTTGTTTTGGCAATCAGCTCAACATGTCCATCATTCAGAGGGCCGAGCATGTCGCAGAAGATTTCGAAGAGCTCGTCATCGTTGGTCCTATTCGTGACCTTGGCCCTGTAGATTTCGAATTGTTGTTTCCAGTCTACTTTCCTCAATTCGAAGAACGGGTAACGGTTGTGGAATGTCTCCCAGAGAAATTCGAAATTCTTGATGGGGTCGTTCGAACGATCATGATCAAGGTGCGAGACTGGGCACAAACCATACGATGATTTCGAAGCCGCAAGCTGGATCGCGTAAATTTCCAGTGTGTGTCGACCAATGAAGCGCAACGCGACGGCGATCTTTTCTGGAGGCTGGAAGCGACTGCGCCCGCGCAGCGAATAGACCCAGGCTAACGGACATTACACAACACTCCCAGAATGAAGACGATGAGTTGAGTCTGAGCGAAACTCGAATTCCAATTGTTCCTGCCAGACGTAGACAACCGCAGCCGCCGCGCAGGCCAACAAGCGCAGTAGACGGAAGGTCTGTTTCTTCGTTTGCGGTGTCGGTTGGATCCACGCCGCCCACTTTGACAGCCGTTCTGCTGTCGACATACTGGCGATGGAGCAGACCGAATAGAGCCCACAGCCACCCCTCGGCACCATAATCGACAAGCTGTGCCGCTATCGGCAGAATCGCAATGAGCACGGCGACGAGGAAGGCGACGGATATCCAGGGATAACGCTCCACAAGTTTCGAAACATAGCGATATGCAAAGCGGATGAGTACGAAGCTCAGCAGAATGTTCGGCGCTACCCATTCCCAGTCAGCGTTCGCGCTGTCGAGCAGCGTCAGGCCACACCAAGACCTATCCAGTGTAGTGGGATGGACCGAGACTTTGAGTAGCCAACAAGGGAAGAAGAAGATCGGAGCGGCAAAGCGTCCGAGAACGCCCCACCACTCGTCGTTTTCCATGAAGAAGTATCCGAAATGATCAATCAGGACCAGGATGATTGCGGCAGCTTTCAGCCAGTCGGTGTTGTCAACGACGTGAGGCTTGCTTGTCGAATGCGTGGCATCGGGAATTGCAGCGCTCAAATTTGTGTCGCTAACAATCTCCGCGGGACTTCCTCCATACGTTGCTGGAGTTAGGTTCATCTCCTTCAGAACCAGGGACAACGGCAAGATCGTTGTGTCACGCTCAATCACTGCTCCGCCCATCACCGTGGACCCGACGCCGATGGCGCACCCGTCCTGAATCTGAGTTCGCTTTACCTTCAACATCATGTTCTCGAAGGTGTGAAACTGAGGGTGCCCGTCGATAACACAATCGTTGCCAAAGTTCACCGCATTCCAGTCGAAGCACTGGAGTGGCGCGACCACGATCGTCCTGCGCCCGATCTGACATCCCATCCACCGTAGGATCGTATTCGCGAGGATGGTTCCTGTAAGAAGACCCATCGCATTTCGGCACCAGACGAAGTAACAATCCTGCGCAAAGAAGTAAGCAAAGTGACGCCATGACCAGAATGGCGTCGCGTGGTCAGTTCCCCATTCTTTGCCGATGAGGAACTTCTTGATTGCCACGCAGAGTAGAACCAAACCAACTTCCGTGAGTATCGCAGCTATGATCGCGTTGATGACCGGGTGTCCGTTCAATCGCAACAAGCAAACGTACAGGACCACCAAACACGAGCCCTTCGGTGATAGGCAGTGTTCCAAGGCTGAAGAGGTCGTTCAGAAAGACCCTGGTCAGGAAGATGGGGAAGCCCGGCCTGCATGTCGGTTTCATTCTCCGACTGCAGATAGGGCGCTCGCGAATTTTACCGGCGGGTTTCCAGCGATGGTGATCGGCTCACCAAGCCGCGACCGCATCTGTTGTCGAAACTGTATATCACTGACCGGTGTGGAAACTCCCAGGAGGAAGTTGGTTGGTAAATGCCCGTGCTCAGCCACGCTGTTGTTACCACTGAAGAAATTCCGTGGGCATGTCGAGTTGGCGTAGCTGAAAGTGCTTGGCGCCATAGTCGAGCACGTTCGTGAAACATCCGTTAGACCAGAACACCCCGGCATCGGCGGTTGCAACCTCCGGGATCAGGTTGAACATGAGGTCACACTCCGAAGCTCCCACCCTCGAGAACTTCATGCCAGCTAGCGCCCGCATGTACTGCCCCGTGATGGTCCAACCCCAGAGTCTCTGGATGCTGTTCATCATATTCATTCGGTAGATAAGGAGAGCCCCTTTGAGTCCATGCGAGGGGTAAATCCCCGGTGAAGCGGCAGTGAAACGGATGAAGAAGCACTGCAACAAAGAGATCACAACGATGGCGACCCAGGTGGTAACGAACGCGTCGAGGGCCAGGCGCCAAACAACTTCTAATAGCGGTGTCGCATTGAAATATGCGTCGGAAAGTTCAGTTTGACCGGCAAAGGTGAAGCCACGGACGAACAAAAAAGATCACGGTAGTGGGGACTGACATTGAGCGACTAAGAATAGGAAGGATCTGCATGAGGACGTTGAGTGTCTCCAGCACCCAGATCGGATACGCGTACTGGCAGATGTTTGCCGGTGCGCTTCAGCTCCGACGAATCGGCCTGGTGAGGCGCGCCGGAGATCCTTCCCACATCTCATGCGAACCAACGTCGCTGAGGATGGGGGTAAACGGAGTAATCCAGGTTCCCCGACCAACAGCGACGTTGCGGGTGATGGCGGCCTGCATTCCGATCTTACAATCGCTCTCGAGGTGAACTGGACCGACGTGCAGGTTTTGTCCGGACCACTTCGTAGCATGAATGTACGCGCCCGTCTGGATTGCGACATCGTCGTCGATGGTGATCAAGTCGAACGGCCCGGATAAGTTAACGTTTGGCCCACACTGAAAGTTGTGGCTCCACCTTCGCGCCTAGCTGCCGCAACACGAAGGCCGTAAGCGGTGCGCTGCGATACATCGTAGCCATGAGGACGACTACCATGTTTTCCAGTCTTCCGATGCACCAGATCCGCAGATGCATCCTGCTCCACTTCGGATACACCCCGGTGTCACATTGTTCTTGTAGCTGTCGCCACCAATGAACGACTTGATCATCATGACCCAGAGCAGACCGAGGAAGGGGGTGACGAGGGCAAACAAGTAACCCAGGACGCTAAGTGTCATGAGTTCCCAGAAGTAAGGTGCCACGAAGAACCTCTGGACATCGGCGAAACCTAAGATTGAGAGAACGGCTACTAGCCCTGGTAAATACAGCAAAATCACAAAGAAGATCTGAAGAGTTGTGAAGTATCCGACGGACAGCACCTCTGCTGCGGCCTCGTCGCGCTCGACACGATTCTCAGCTGAGATCTGTGAGGCCGGCTGGATCTTGGGCGCGTGTTGGTCAACCCGGGGACGGTTAGCAACCAGGCGTGCAGTGTTGCAGTCACTGAGCAGAGCCCGGACCGGAAACCATCCATCCCGCGGCCTGAAGTTTCTGGGCCAGCTGTGCGATGGTGATCGAGTGTCCACCGGCCTCAACAAATCCATCGTCCAATCCCAACGGTCTCTCGAACACTGCCCGGCAGATCGCCAGGACTTCGTCGCACTGGGCATCCATGCTCGCATCGGCAGCGAGCGGCTTTGCTTTCAATGTCCCGTTATTCGGTGTGTCCCTTACAGCTGGTTCGGGCCCGCCGTTTTTAAGTATTTGAGATAGGTTCGGTAGTGACCCTCGATCGATCTTCCCAGACACCGGCTTCAGAGCGAACTTTTCTACAACGAAGATTCTTGTTGGTACTGACGGTTCTGGAAGTTGCTTAGCGAGAGTCGCAGTCACGTGTGCTGCCCACTCAACCGGAGCTGGAGCGACTACTGAGATTTCTTCTTTACAGACGGAAGGCGCGGCGACAAAGGCGATGAGGGCCTCGTTCTGGTAATCGAGAACAGCGGCTTCGATCTCACCGAACTGCGTCTGGAGGATGTCCTCAACTGCCTGTGCTTCGACGCGGTGACCGCGCACTTTGAGTTGCGCGTCGATCCGGCCGAGAAAATGCACGCGTTGCTTTTCAATATCGATCTTGCATTTGTCCCCGGTGCGATACAGGCGACCAAGCTCCGGGTGAGTGATGAACTTCTCGGCGGTTTGCTCCGGCAAGTTGCGGTAACCCCGCGCTACGTGGACTCCGCCGATGCAGAGTTCTCCAACCTCTCCGTGCGGCAGTGGGCGAAGTTGACCGATTTCGAGAATGACATAGGTGACATTGGGGAACGGCGAGCCAATCGTGATGGGCTCCCCGGGCCGCAAACTTTGGCGGCTAGTATCGGTGCTGCACTCTGTCGGGCCATACGTGTTTATGATCTGCCGCCGTGCCCCTGGTCCATGGCTCCACGAGAGCAGCAGGGAACGCTTCACCCGCCGGCACTATGTATCTGCATAGCGGATATGGAAGATCCATTTCGGGGGTTGGTGTTAGTGTGGAAAGAAGTACTGGCGGACAGAAGAGCACCGTGACCTCAGCTTCGCGGAGCACTGGGACAAGGTCTGGGCCAGACCGGATCTGTTCTTTCGTCAGCAAGACAACAGCGCAGCCTGAAACCCATGCGCTATACATCTCAGAGATGCTGCCGTCATAGCCCAGAGACGAAGTGAGCGACGTCGCGTCCATTCCCGGAAGAAGATCGAAGTAATCGGCATAGCTCAGGGCCAGGTTCACGTAACCTGCGTGTGGACTTTCCACGCCCTTCGGCATCCCGGTCGTTCCGCTCGTGTAAAAGATTGTCGCCAGACGCTGCGTCGGGTCGTCCAGCCAAGTCGGCGGTTCTCTTGGTGGCATCTTCTCCAGGCAACGTCAGGACATCGATCGTTGGCAAATCACGAAACTTGTCTTGCCCGCGCGTGAGTATCACTACAGGCTGAGCGTCGTTGAGCATGTGAGTGATCACAGCTTCGGGCAAGGTGGTGTCGAGGAACATTAAAGTACCGCCAGCCTTGAGGACGCCGAGGTGAGAGGCCACGATCTGCCAGTTGTCCTGCGACATTGCCACTGCCACGATTTGATCAGGACCAGTGAGGAATGGAGAAATTGCAGCTGCTATTTTTCCGCTCGCGTGTCGAGTTCAGCAAAGGTTAGAGATTCTCCCGTGTGGGGGATCTGTAAGGCTGGAAAGTTTGGAAACTTCCGGGCAGAGCGGGTGAAGACGTCTGTCAGCCACTGGATGCCTTTCTGATGAGGTGCATTAACGAGGTAACGGTCGCCAAACACATCCGTCAAGCTGTGAGGGGAAGTGTCAGCGTCTGGTAGTTTCTCCGATGCCCAAAGGTATCGCCTCCAAGCTACGTACGTCAGCACAATGAAAACCGCGAACGCAGCTGTTAATAAGATTGCTTCCAAAGTCTTTCCTCACTGGCTCGTGTACCGCGAAATTGGTCCGCTTTAATCGAAGTATCGTTGCATCGTTCCAGTTCGCCGGACGTCTAACGTTACGCAATGGAAGCCACCACCCAACATTTTGGAGTGCCGCAATTCCAGAGGGATCACATCAAGACCTTCCTTCTCCAAAAGCTTCATGAGCGCTTTCTGATGCTTATCGACCACTACCAGGTTCGGACTGATGCTGAAGGAATTCATATCGATCCAATCACTGCCAATACACTTGGAACGGTAGGCCGCATCAAATCTGTCTGTGGCCTCCATTGGTGGGCTATAAATGACTTTCCACTGTTTTAAGATTTCGGGCAGCGTATCGTCATTAACACGCGCAGGATTGGCGAGGATCAAGCCGGGACGTAAGGCAACGAAGGTTGAATCAATATGGCTGCCATAATAAACGTCCTTGAGATAATGAACTCGGAATTTGTCACCTAGAATTGTCTGTAACCACTGTCCACCCAGTTCGTTTCCCGTGGCGCTGACGAGATAGATCAGGTCCTGTCCAAAACGCAGGATGTTCGCTGCATCGAAGGCTGGCTCATCATTACGCGGCGTGGGCTTGTCCAGATCAACGCCCTCGAAGAGCGAGTCCAAGAGCATGGGTTTGGGAGCGCTATACCACTTTGCCCCTGACTTCATGTAGTCGAGCAGCAACGCGCGATAGCTAAACGTTTCCTGTGCACGGCTGCGGATGACATTTGGTGTTTCGATAATGTGGTCGCCGATAACCAACATCACGTCGCGCGGACAATAGTTGTAGTAACCCTGGGATTCCCAATTGATCGTGGAAAAAGTCGCGTCGTGGGGCCATGTTTCCGGGCGTTTGACGGTGATCCCCAGCCTTTCCAAAATCCCGATGAATTCATTCAGATCCTCTTCCGTCTCTTCAATGATCTGTTGTGGAAAAGGGACCGCGCGGAATTTCGGCTATTGAACGATCAGGATACTCTGCGAGTTGAGTGCTGAGGTCAGGGGTAGGGAATCGCGCCTTGAGCGGATTGCCGACAATGACTTCTTCCAGTTGATCCCATTCGTTGCAACTCCATACAGTTGCCATAATGTGTCTCCCTGCTTGCTGTGTGGAATGACCTGCCCAAGTGCCTGTTCGTTTAGCCTTCCACATCACAATCTAAAGTTTTTCGATATGACATACACACCAACCAAATTAACTTCACCAGCGGGCGGAATTGCTGAAGAAGTTAGGAAACGAAATTGCGACGTCGGACGACACTGCTTTCTCAAGCACAAGATTGCCTACTGCCAGATCGAGAACGCCCAGCCCAAAAGGTGAAAATATGCGCGGCCTGCCAAAATCCAGTTTGACCCTCTTCTCCAGGACATCCACCAAAGTCCCTGAGACATGGTCCCTGTTTCCCGACGCCATTTCTGTCAGATGAAGTGATGTGTTTGCCTTCAGGCAATGGTCTACATCGTCGACTATGTTTTGCGCCTTGAGAATCACATTCACGCAAATATCGCGTAGCGATAGATGTAGGACAGTTGGCGCATGTGCGAAAAGTTTTTCATCGGCAAGATAGGGCTCTGAGGCAGTGGTGGTGAGAAGTACCAAAGAAGCGTCGCCAACAGCATCCTCCAAACAGTCTCGAATATCTGCCTGGATGTTGTGTTGATCGCGAAGCCAATTGCTCAAGTGTTCAGCTTCCTTGCGATCCAGATCAAACAGACTGATCTTACGAAATTTCCATTTTCGAAATAGAAGCCACTCGATGGTTGTTCGAGCGATCACTCCGGTTCCGATCACGCAGAGTGTTCCGTCAAAGGGACCAGGGAAAGTTTTTCTGCTGCCAACGCGGCCGATGCGGCAGTGCGCGTAGCGCTGATGAGAGACGCCTCGAGACATGCCACGGGATAACCTGTCGCTGCGTCGTTTAAGATCAGGACTGCCGACGCTCGCGCTAAATTGGTGGCTCTGTTTTCAGGAAACTCGATATCCATTTAATGCCACTCTTTGCACCGTCCCGCCGAGATGTGCCGGTAGCGCAATTATGCGTGCCGTTGGCTTGTGTGAATATCGGAGGAAGTAGCTGTCTGGATTGACAGCGTCTCCGGAGGAGTGAAGACGATAGGCGTACTCTACGGCAGCGAAAACTTGATCTCTATGGTCGTCAATTATGTTCTTAACTGTCGAACCGGGTACAACGTAGAACGTTGGAGCGGCCGCCATCACCTTATTCTCCTATCCAACAAGCGCACACTCGGCTATTTCTTCTGTGACAACAACGCTCTCACGTTCCGCTTTTTTATAAACAGTGTCCAAGTACCTTTCGCCGAGATCTGGAGAGATGGCGACTATGGTATCTCCAACACTGAACTCGGGCGCTAACTGTTGGACTGCGGCGAGGACGGTTCCAGTGCTTCCTCCAACAAGTAGGTGATAGTCTCGAACGAAAGCAAAACAACTCTCAATCGTATCCTCTTCGCTTATTTCCACAACTCTGTCCGGCTCAGAAGGTCCGCAAGTTTTGGTCTCACACTCGTACCGATGCCGGGGATAGTTCTTCTCCCGGGCTTTCCACCGAATGTGACTGAGCCTACCGGATCGACGGCTACGACCTTAATTCTTGGGAACTCTTGACGAAGTCGCTCGGATACGCCGCAGAGGGTACCCGTCGTGCCCGTGCCAACAAAGAGCCAATCGACTTTATCGAACTCATCGGCGATCTCTTTTCCCGTTTGCTCAGCATGAACATTCTTGTTAGCGATGTTCGCATATTGATTGAGCCAGACGGCGTTTGGATCCGAACAAAGAATGTTATCGATTACCTTGAGTCTGGTACCAAGGAATCCACCCGCGGTATCACGCTCTTCAACAACTATGACCTCAGCTCCATGGAGTTCCATTCCTCTTACCGTAGAGTGATTGGCGTTTGGATCTGTTACGCAGATAAACCTGTAGCCTTTGACTGCACATAACAAACTAAGCGCTAAACCAAGATTTCCCGACGACGATTCTACGATTACTGTTTTGCCTGGTTCGGCAAGCCCTCGTTTTTCCAGGTCTTCAATAAGGCCTAATGCGGTCTTTATCTTGATCGAACCCGTAACATTTAAGCCTTCCAACTTTAGAAACACGTCGTGACCCTCGGCAAAAGCGCGGAGACGATAAAAGAGATCACGAAAAATTAAATCTACTGGCGACTCGATAATCATATTTTCACCATCAATTTGCCCACAAAATCAGCTCAGCACCGCCTGAGGCGCTGGACTGTCCGAACCTCATATCGATCAGACCGATGGGGACTCACCGGCCACCGCCGTCACCTCAAGCGTGGCGGTGCGGATAAGACGGAGTACTGCAGGGAAACTGTGGCTCTGGGAGAGTAATGGTCTGGCGGTCGGGCCCACTTTCGCGATCGCGGGTAGCTGGGTGGTGGCGGGTGGAATTCTAACGGAGCCATCGTCAAAGTTTCCGCCTGGTTAGAGGCTTCGACAGTGGCAGTCTTCTTCATCGTATTAGCTTGTCCTCTCGCGCCTTCACCAGCAGTCTTTCGATTCGCATGATCCAGTTAACTGGGTCGTTAACTGCCTGCCAAAAAGTCTAGCGGTGGGACAAAAAAGATAACTGTCACTTTTGACAGGTCTCCTTTTGCCCTACAAGGCAATATAGAAACATTGGGTAATTAGCCTCTTAGGGAGGGACACCGGCAGCTAATGCCCAGCTAATAAATGTCTGTTAGTGGACGACTGCCCGGCAAATCGATAAAAAGAGTCGGAGGCTCCAAAGGCTCAAAAATGAGCGTCACACCGAGAACCACAAATGAGTTGGCGCATGACCGCACCTATATGGCGTGGGGTAGGTCGGTGATGGCCCTGGAACGCACCTTGATGGCCTGGATACGCACATCGCTTTCCCTAATAGGCTTTGGTTTTGCGATCTTCAAATTTCTCCAGGTCATGCAGCAAGGGAGGTTCGCCTGCGCGTGTAAATGCTGCGCGGAACCTCGGTACATTCTTCATTATCCTGGGAATGAGTTTGCTCATACTCGCGATCTTTCAGTTCCAGAAAGCAATGGCCAAAATTACGCAACTCTCGGGGAGGAAACCACAGTTCTCCCTATCGTTAGTTGGGGCGATTGGTGTCCTGGTGGCTGGTTTGATTACGGTGCTGAACACCATCTTTGGTTTCGGTGGATTCTGAGGAAAGGCCTCATGCAACCGGAAGTCGAGACGCACTCATGGAAGAAATGCTTATGCGCTTTTGGACCAACCTTCTGGTTCGCGTTCCGGGGCCCCATGACGTTTCGGCTAATTCTCCAGCCGACGTTGGCGAGTATTTTGGCGATCCGCGCCGGACTGAAAGATGCCCGTGAAAGCCGTCCCCTTACTTCTGGACAATCCTGACTGACAGTTCGCAGCGTGGGAAGTTGATTCGTGAAGGACGGCGCGCAGTTACCCGCGTCTTTGGGCTTGCCGTCATATCGGACTGTATTCACCAGTGGATCTTTCAGGAGATGGATCTATCCAGGCGAGGTCATCATGGTGGCGCTTATTTTAGCTGTAATGCCTTATTTGATTCTGCGCGGTCCGGTGAACCGCATAGCGCGAGAAGGTTCGTGCCAAAGTCCGAAGACGAGTTAGTCAGGTACCAGGCGCCTAAAAGCTGACTTTCCATCGCCTGTTATTTCTAACAGTGTTCATTTTTCCGCCGAAAACTAGAATTCCTTGCGCACCTGACCAGTCTGAGCTGGTTGGCGTAAGCTCTATGCGTTCGATCAACCTCCCAGCTTGGAGAGAACTATTCATGATGCCGATTAGATCAGCTGACCCAGGATTTAAGTGCCTACGGAATTGCCCGCTCCACTATTAAAGGAAAGCCACTCAACGATGAAGAAGCCCGTAAGACTCACGCCTTTTGGAATGCCTGTAATTACCTTGCCCTGGGAATGATTTATCTGCTGGAGAACCCGCTACTTCGTGAACCACTCCAGCCAGAACATATCGTAAGAGCGAATGCTTGGACACTGGGGTGCCAGCCCGGCCTTGTCCTTCATATATACCCATCTCAATCGTGTCATCAAAATCCTCGAGACCTCAATGTGCTTTACATGGCCGGTCCGGGTCACGGAGCGCCAGGTGTCTTAGGTCCCGTCTATCTCGAGGGCTCGTATTCGGAAGTTTATCCGGAAAAGAGTCAGGACGAAGAAGGTCTGCGTCGCTTCTTTAAGGAGTTTTCCTTTCCGGGCGGAATCGGCAGTCACTGCACACCGGAAACTCCGGGCTCGATTCATGAAGGTGGTGAACTCGGCTACGTCTTGTCACACGCCTGCGGTGCTGCTTTTGACAATCCTGATTTGATAGTTGCGGCCGTGGTCGGAGATGGGGAAGCGGAAACCGGACCACTCGCTACATCGTGGCACATCAACAAGTTTCTTAATCCGATTCGCGACGGCGCGGTTCTCCCAATCCTGAATCTGAACGGTTACAAGATCAACAATCCAACGTTGCTTGCGCGAATAAGTCATCAGGAGATTGGAGGACCTGTTCAAGGGCTATGGCTACACACCTCTCTTCGTCGAAGGCTCCGACGCTGAATCGATGCACCAGGCGATGGCCGCGACGTTAGATCATTGCTTGGAGACGATTCGAACGTTTCAACAAGAAGCGCGAAGTTCTGGCAAAGCGACGAGACCACGTTGGCCAATGATTGTGCTTCGGTCGCCAAAAGGTTGGACTGCTCCTGCCGAAGTTGACGGCCATAAAGTTGAAGGCTTGTGGCGCTCGCATCAAGTGCCGCTCGCCGGAGTAAGGAGTAATCCCAACCATCTGAGACTTCTCGAGCTGTGGATGCGCAGCTACAAACCCGAAGACTCTGTTTGACGCTAACGGCAGTCTTGTCGACGAGCTCAGAGAACTAACTCCAACGGGAAACCGGCGCATGGGCGCAAATCCACACGCCAACGGCGGTCAACTCAAGAAGAGCTCTTCGCTTGCCTGATTTCAGGGAATACGCGGCGAAGTTCAAACATCCGGCCCAGCTTGAAGCGGAAAACACAAAGCCTCTCGGACAGTTCCTGCGCGACGTGATGAAGCTGAACATGGATTCGTTCAGGGTCTTTGGTCCCGACGAAAACACTTCAAACAAACTTGATGCGATCTACGAGGTCAGTAAGAAACTTTGGTTAGCCGAGTACTTTCCTGAAGACGATGACGGTGGAGAATTGTCGACCGATGGACGTGTGATCGAAATGCTTAGTGAGCACACGCTTGAGGGAATGCTCGAGGGTTATCTGTTAACCGGCCGACATGGTTTTCTTTCCACTTACGAGGCGTTCGCACATGTTATCGACTCAATGTTCAACCAACATGCCAAGTGGTTGTCGATCTGCAACGAACTTCCGTGGCGGCGGCAACATTGCCTCGCTCAACCTGCTGATCACCTCAACCGTTTGGCGCCAGGATCACAATGGGTTCACGCATCAGGATCCGGGCTTTATCGATGTCGTTGTAAACAAGCGCGCGGAAGTGACGCGAATCTATCTGCCTCCGGATGTCAACAGCCTACTGTCGGTGGCCGATCACTGTCTGCGCAGCGAGAACTATATCAACGTGATCGTGAGCGACAAGCAGATGCACCTTGCAGTATCTGGATATGGATGCCGCGATCACACATTGCACAAAAGGCATCAGCATCTGGGGCACAGGCGAGTAACGATCAGGGCGCAGGAACCTGATGTGGTGATGGCGTGCGCGGGAGATATCCCCACGCAGGAAGCTCTGGCGGCCACGGCGTTGCTTCGTTCGGAGTTTCCCGAGTTGAAGATTCGCTTTATCAATGTGGTTGACCTGTTCAAGATTGCAATCCGACCGAGAGCATCCTCACGGTCTGAGCGATAGCGACTTCGACAGTCTCTTTACCGTCGACAAGCCCATCATCTTTAACTTCCATGGCTATCCCTGGTTGATCCACAGGCTCACCTACAACCGGACCAATCACACGAATCTGCACGTTCGCGGTTACAAAGAGCGCGGCAACATTAATACGCCGATGGAATTGGCGATCGATAACGAAATCGATCGTTACACACTGGCTATCGATGTCATCGATCGAGTACCTGCACTTCACTCAATCGGAGCACACGCAAAAGAAAAGTTTCGCAATGAGCAGATCAGCTGTTGTCGTTACGCACATGAGTTCGGAGTCGACAGACCTGACATACTTGAGTGGCGCTGGCCGTTCTTAAATCTCGAAAGCTAGCTATCCCTTACGGCGAAGGCCCTGAGATGCGTCGCCTCGCCATGGTGAACAGTTTTAGGAGTATCGATGAAGATACATTTTCTTGGCGCCGCCGGTGATGTAACTGGATCCGCTTATCACGTTGTTACGAAAGACGCGAACGTTCTGGTTGATTGTGGGTTTTTTCAGGGTCGCAAAGAAGAGAAAGCAAAGAATCGTCGCAAGGAACAGATTGAAGGGGGAAAACTGGATGCCGTTGTCGCCTTACTCACGGCCACCTGGATCACATTGGCCGTTTACCTTTACTTACTCACGGAACGGATACACCGGGCCAATTTTGCGACCAAGCCGACGATTGAACTGGCAACCCTTGTTTTGAAAGATTCGCTCGGTCTGCAAGTGGGTGATTTAAAACGCGAAAACAAGAAACGGGCAAAATCACAGTTACCTCCACTGGAACCTCTATTCGCAGAGACTGACGTCCGTAATCTCGGGCCGTTAGTCAATCTCGTGAAATACAACCAGCGGTTTCAGGTGGCTCCTGGAATTGAAGGACGTTTGGTTGATGCAGGGGCACGTCATTGGTTCAGCCAGCGTTGAACTAACCATCTCGGAGAATGGTCACAAAAAATAGTGGTTTTTCAGGTGACTCTGGAGCCACGCGGTGCGCCACTGCTGAATGATCCAGTGCCATTTGAAAAGCCGATGCTTCGTGATCATGGAGTCCACGTATGGAGATCGAAATCACCGGTTCGTTACATGAAACCGCTGTAGAGGGACGAGAGATAATTGCCAAAGCAATTGAGAATAAGGCCAAAATCTTAGTTCCGGTGTTTGCTATCGGACGAACTCAACTGCTGCCTCTATTTTGTTGGCCGGAGCTTTCCACAGAAAAACGCTGCCACAATTCCCAATCTACATCGACAGTCCAATGGCCATTGAGGCCACCGATATTTATAGAAAGAACAATGAAGCTCTTCGATGCTGAAGCTCTGGGAATGGTCGAATCCCGGCGAGCTCAGGCGACAACTCTCCTCCGTTTATCCGTGCGCAAAAGCGGCGGATTCAAAGGCACTCAACGACGTAGAAGGACCTTGCCTGATTATGGCTGGCAACGGAATGTGTAATGGAGGACGCATAACCCATCATCTTCGTCAGAACCTGCCGATACCGGAGACTGCTGTGTTGATCGTTGGTTCCAGTCGCACGGGAGCGTTGGTCGAAAACTGGTCGATGGCGCGAAGAAGGTTAAGTTATGGGGAGAGGAGATACCGGTGCGCGCGTCAATACATACCATGGGTGGCTTCAGTGCCCATGCTGATCAGGGCAACTTGCTCGACTGGTTTAGCGTTGTCGCTCCTTCGAAGCCGCGCACGATTATCACCCACGGTGAAGACCGTGCTCGAGAAGCACTGTCAGAACGAATCTATTCAATGTTTGATTGAAAGCCGAACGTCCGGCACTGGAGACGTGATCGAGATCTGAAATTTGAGAGTGCGGCGCCTTGTCGCCGCTTTTTGGTACTTGCTGGCGAAAGTTTCTCATTTAGATAACAAGCAAGTAGCTCGACGCTAGATAACACAAAGCGGCGACAAGGCGCCGCACCCAAAGAGGAGCGTAATGATGCGTACAACCGATGTAACACAAAGAAACATGATGCGGTAAGTCTTGCCGATGAAGAGAACGTCAAAAAGTTATCGCCGATTCGGTGCTGGGCCTTTGGGAAGTTGTTAATAACCTGACACGCCTGCAACCGTCGAAGAGAGATCGTTATCGAGTAACAATCTTCGGATCAGCAAGAGCCAAGCCCGGAACAGTTGCCTACGAGGAAACAAAGCGAGCAGCGAATGCGCTTTCAGAGCTGGGTTGCGACATCATCACCGGCGGTGGACCGGGTTTGATGCAGGCCGCAAATGAAGGCGTAGAAACTGCGGGTAATGCCAAGTCGGTGGGTATCCGAGCGGACTTACCTTTGAGCAGGAAGTAATCCGTTTGTCGAACTCGCTTTCGAACATCGCACCTTCTTTACTCGACTACATCACTTTTGTTGCTCGCGTCAGACGCAGTTCATTGTGGCGCCTGGAGGTATTGGAACTGTGTTGGAGACGATGCTTATCCTGGCAGTTACTGCAGGTTCGCCATCTCGAACACACACCACTGATTCTGGTTGGAAAGTTATGGCCGGGACTGATCGAATGGGTGCGCGACTCGATGTTGTCGTTTGAGACACCGCTGATCAATGCTGAGGATGTCGACATACCAACTTGCGTAGCCAATGCTGATGAGGCGATTGCGATAATTCGGAAGCATCATGAACGAATGGGTTGTCCGTAATGGATCGACAGGCACAGACGGCAGCGACGTAAGGGCCTTGCCTCAGATTTGCAGGGCTAGCTGTACCTGATCATTTGCTGGTTGCTCAATCATGCCTTTAGCCTCGCTTGTCGACAGCAGCGTTCGCTTTCGTCTAAGAACAATGGCAGTCAAGTCATCTTTCTGCGTTGTGTTCTGGCAAAAAGCTTCGACTGCTGAACGCAGATCTCCGCAATCACCTCTTCGCCGAACAATTGCGAGCCTGGCGAATCGTCTCTTCCAATCTCGCTATTCCAAACTCTTCGCCTTCGGGGTTCTCCCATTCGTAAAACCCATCAGTCACCACGACAATCATGTCGCCCGAGTCGAGGTATTTGGGGCCGGAGTTCTCATATGTCATGCCGGAAATCATCCCGAGAGGTATTCCTTGTGCTTCTAAGTGTTTCCAACTCGTCAGTTGCGTGACGATGCCAGAGTATTGGCCCATGACTCGGCCGAGCATCACTTCCACTTCAGAGGTTTCCGGGTTCAGAAAGAGCGCAGCGAAAGTGACGAAACGATTTGAGGACAGATCCGCAGCCAACAGACTGTTAAGCCGCTCCAGAAAAGTGATCGTGTTTGCTCTCAGTCGAAAACTCGCTCGCACATAAGCCCGACAGAGCGCACTCACGAGTGCTGGACCAATGCCGTGTCCAGTTGCGTCTCCCAAGCTAATCGCCAGCTTACCATCCGGAAGTGTTTGCCAATCGAAGTAGTCACCACCTGGTCTGATCCGCAGGTTGGTTCCAGCCGGCAATCTCAAAGTTCTTCTAGCTCGGGCGATTTTTCCGGGAGCAGTCCCTGTTGAATTGAGCGAGCAATATCAAGATCGTGATTGATTTGCTCCAGCTCGCTTTGCAGTTTGGCTTCGCGGAGGGCTGCTTTGACGTGAACGCGAATTTGATTCGCGACAAATGCCGCAACGACGCCGGCCGCGAAGATCGCTCCGGCGTAAATAAAGTAAACCGTCAGGGAAACTGACCCGGTTGGGATCTGATGCCCGTGTAGAGCATGACTGACAGATAGCCGCCTGCGGAAAGCACTCCAGTGAATAACGTAATTACTGGGCTAAGTCTTAAAGTCGACAGCATGATCATGAGGAAGTAGAGCAAGACGGCAGGCGCGACCAGCACCTGGTCGGGCGTCAGCCACGGAGCGGCCATTAAGAGGAACAATGCGACGGTAGGGATTTGGCTTTCGATGAAGACATTGAGAACAGACTGTTCTGTTGCGACTTCCGTCTCGTTCCCGAGCGCCGCACGCACAGCTCGTAACATGAAGACCTCGTGAGCGATCACGAGCGCAAGAACAAAGGCCTGGGCAGCAAGCAGGATGTAATGGCCAGTTGCGACCCCTCTCACAATCACAAAAGCAACATTGTCCCCAGGAGACATAAGAGCACGACCAGGCGATAGAACTCACTGTGGAAAGCAGCCCGCTGAAAAGCTCTGGATTTATTAACTTCGTTTCTCATTTTGTTCGACTTGGGTAGTGCACTGATGAACCAAGTAGTTGACCGGTCATACATTGGGATCGGTGCTCTTTGTGGCGATGAAGTCAGTACCACAACGCGGTAGCGTGTGGCTCAAATGGGACTTCCTGTTCGGAGGGGCGGGCGAGGACGACCGCGCTCCGACAGAAGAGCGTCCGTGTTGTTGTTAGGGCTATCTATTCGACGTATCGGTCGAACTGAGAATCTCGTCGTCCACATACGAACGCTCTTCTGTCGGAGCGCGGTCGTCCTCGCCCGCCCCTCCGAACAGGAAGTCCCATTCGAGCCACACGCTACCGCGCTGTGGTACTGACTTCATCGCTTGAGAATGAAATGGGCGTGTTACTGCCAGAATTTAGTGTGACCGTAAGGTTTTGGGTACTGTCAAAACTGCCAGTGTCACCGTTGGCGCTACTGCGGACAACAGGGAAATTGAGGGACGGCTGCTCCAGAACTGTCAGTTTTGACAGTGGCGAAGTGACGGAAGGGAGCTATTGTTTGGTTGAAGAATACGAGAGGCTCAGAGTGGCAAAAAGATTTGAGCTTCATTCAGTCCAGGCGTAGACTTCGAACCACAAAGAACCTGGGGTACTAAATACATCCACTGTTTTCTGATTTCGGGCAGCCTCGCAGCGCATTCCCTTCATTATGTTGCGCGGAGTCTTCACAGTTGTTGCTCTGCTAATCCTACCGATTTGCGTGCCGGCTCAATCAACTGCGTCAATTGAAGGTTTGGTTACCGATCAGAACGAGTGCTCTGATCGGCGGTGCTGAAATAGTCGCCAGTAACCCTGAGATCGGTGTAGCACGCCGAGTCTATAACTGACGAATCCGGAGATATCAGATAGCCGCGCTCCCGATTGGAGACTATCGGCTTGCGGTCACCGCGAAGGGATTCACGGCGCAGAAGGTTGAGAGCCTCAGGATCGAGGTTGGGCGAACAAGGACCCAGGACTTTCGCCTTCAAGTCGGCGACGTTTCCGGGCAAGTAACGGTATCGTCAAGCAACAATGAAATCGAGCATTCGTCAGTAAGCGTTAGTCACGTAGTTGATCGGCGGATGGTTCAGGAACTCCCTTTGAACGGTCGCTATTTCCTCGACCTGGGGTTACTTGTTGCAGGATCTCGTGACGCCGCCTCAAGGCGCCTTCTCGTCTGCAGCCTATCCGCGGTTTAGGATCATTTGCAATTACAACTGCCGGCAACCGTGAAGAGACCGTCAACTACATCATTAACGGAATCACGCTCAACAACCTGACGTTCAGTTCTGATCAGTTTTCAACCATCAATCGGAACGGTCCAGGAATTCAAGGTCGACAATTCAACGTTCAGCGCCGAGTACGGGCAAAGCTCAGTGCGCTGTCGTCAACATAGCGACTAGATCGGGCGCGTCGAAGTTTCATGGAGAAGTCTTTGAGTTTATTCGCAACGATGTCTTTGACGCGCGCAACTTCTTTACCTTTATGTCGAATGAGCCACCACCATTCAAGCGGAATCAGTTTGGCGGTCAAATCGGCGGTCCGATTCTTGAGAACAAGCTTTTCTTCTTTTCCGCGTACGAAGGTTTGCGGCAGCGACAACAACTCGATCTCAAACAGCCTGGTGCTGAGTGATTCTCAGCGCGCGGCCGTAACCGATCCGGTCATAGCGAAGTTGGTTCCGCTTATACCTCGTTCGAATTTCGTTGATTCAACCGGTAACTCACGATTTGTGGGATCTGCCAACGCAACCGTAAATGCTGATCAATGGTCCTTTGATGTTGCTTACAATCTTGGCAGCAACGACCGGCTCCACGGTTTCTACGATGTTTTCCGGACGTCGAATATCGAGCCCAATCGGAACGGCAACACCATTCCGGGCTTTGGCAATACATCACGACAACTACGCCAGGTTCTTACACTCAACGAAACCACACATTTTTGACGCTAAGCTGGTTAACGAACTTCGTCTCGGCTTCAATCGCTTTTCCTCGGCAACTATGCCCAATGCCATGCAGAACCCGGCCGACTCTCGGTATCCACAACGGTATTACTCAACCCATTGGCTTACCGCAGATCAGTGTTGCCGGTGGACTAAACTTTGGTGGTCCGTCCACTAATCCTTCGGGGCGCGGTGATACGACGGTCATGATTGGTGACGCGCTGAATTACCTGCGGGGAAAACACTCTTTGAAATTGGGTGGTGAGTTTCGTCAATTCTTCAACAACAACTTCAGGCGAGGGAACCGGGAGTTTTAACTTCCCAACTGTTGCCTCCTTCATTGCTGGAAATGCGAATTCTTTCAGCGTCACACTTGGCAGCCAATCCAGCAGCATCACGGAAAACGCGCTTGGATTTTTTGTACAGGATAGTTTCAGAGTGGCGTCGAAACCTGACCTTCGAACTCGGAATGCGTTACGACTGGAACATCACGCCGACTGAACGATACGATCGTTTCATCGTCTTCGATCAGACAGACCGCATCGCTCATTCGCGTAGGTGACGACCTTAACGAGATCTACCACCAGAACAATAAGAACTTCCAACCACGAGTTGGCCTGGTGTGGGATCCACAAGGTGACGGCAAGACCGTCTTACGCGTCGGCTATGCGGTGCTAACCGATCAGCCAATGACGAGCGTTGTGCTGAGCACGGCCACGAATCCACCGCTCGCTATTCCACTAACCTTCACGGGAACGATCAGATTAGATAACGCACTCGATCTGTCGGAGCGGCGGGACTTGCGCCACAGTCGATCAATCATGGTTTTGATAATGCTTATTTGCAGTCCTGGAATTTGAACGTCCAGCGTGAGCTGTCTCGTAATCTCGTCGTGATGGCCGGCTACTTTGGCTCAAAGGGTACGCACTTAATCATTCGGCGTAATCTGAATCAGCCGATTAACGGAGTGCGACCGTATACCAACCTGTCGACGACTAGTCCGATTTTGCCCAGCACGGCGCTGGGGAACATCACCCAGGTGGAGAGTGCCGGCAACTCCAGTTACAACGCGATGTGGTTGACTGCTACTCAACGTCTAAGTCGGAGTCTGCAGTTTAATGCGTCTTACACGTGGTCGAAGTCATTGGACTACAACTCGTTTAGCAGTGGAGGAATCGTCGGACAAAACAGTTACGACTTGCATGGGGATCGCGGCCTTTCAGATTTCGACGCGCGACATCGCTTTGTGATGAGCGCGCTTTACGATTTGCCCTTCCGCGGGAACGAGTGGATCGAAGGGTGGCAGTTGTCCCTGATTGTTCAGTCGCAAAGCGGAAATCCTGTCAACATCGTCACGAGCAATAGTGCAGTCAACGGGCTAACTCGGCACTTTAAGACCCGACGTCAATGGCCCAATCGCAGACCTTGGCAAAGTCGAACAGTGGTTTGATACTCTCAGTGTTCACCCCGGTCGCTCGCTTTGGCAGTCTCGGTCGCAATGTTGTGATCGGGCCATCCTTCAACAACACGGATTTTTCAATCAGTAAGGACACCCGGCTCAGCGAAAATTTTCGACTACAGTTCCGGGCGGAGTTTTTCGATATCTTTAACCATGCGAACTTCGGTCAGCCTGGTAATCTTGTTGGAAGTCCAGCCTTCGGTCGAATCACCAACACTCGCTTTCCCACAGGAGAAAGCGGGTCGTCACGGCAGATCCAGTTTGCTATCAAGCTAATCGGCTAGCTGAATATTAAGGATGGTGGTTATTTCAGATCGTGAGACGCCATTAGTCAGAACGTCTCATCTACCCGACATTTGGTTTGAGACGGTCCAACGCTTTCTAACATTGCGGGCCTATGTCCGCTGCTTCTATGCTGGTAATAGGCCTGGCGATTTTCTTTTCCCCTGCCTCACTTCATGCACAGTCGAGCGACCGCACTTACCGTGTCCTGGTGCTTTACTGGGACAACAAGGATTTTCCAGGCAATGTGAAGTTCGACGAAAGCTTTTAAGGCAGCGCTTCAACAATCGCCTTACTCTCGCAAGCTCTGGAGTATTACCCGGAATACATGGAGACCACTCGGTTTCCTGGTAAACGCCAGGACTTCTTTCGCGATTATTTGCGTTAAGAAATATGAAGGACGTTCAATTGATTTAGTAGTCGCATCGGCTGATCTCCCTCTCAATTTCCTTCTGCAATATCGAGCAGATTTGTTCCCAAATGCTCCCAATTGTTTTCTTAGCTACGAGCTTGCCGCCGGGTAAGGAAATTCTTTCATCCGGGCCTGGCATGACCGGCATAATTCACCAAAGTACTTATCGAGAGACTCTCGATCTGGCACTAAAACTCCACCCGAATACTAAACAAGTTTTCGTTATTAGCGGCTCTCCTGAACGCGACAAGAGGTTTGAAACAGCTGCACGGCGAGAACTCAGCGACTTCACCGGCAAGGTCGAAATCATTTATCTGACCGATCTGCCGCTTAACGAATTGTTCTTACGAACGGCAAGCTTACCTTCGAATTCAATAGCACTATACGTCTGGCAACAATCAGTGAATGAGCAGGGAAGACTTCTCGAAACGTATGAGGTTCTTGCTCGGATTGCACCCACCACATCGGTTCCGGATCTCATGGCATGGGCACTGGGAATCTTGGTCAAGGATTAGTCGGCGGATACCTCAGGGTCCCGATACCAATGGAGCCAAGTTGGCTGAAATCGCTTGCGGATCTTGAGTGGAACACGTCCGCAAGACATTGCTGTCGAAGGAGCCCCTAAGGTTCCTATGTTTGATTGGCGACAGCTGCAACGTTGGAGCATTAGTGAAAGCAGTCTCCCGCCTGGAAGTTCCATTGGTTTTATAGAACTTACATTTTGGCACCAATACAGCAAGTGGTACATCGCCGGCATCGTCACGCTATCGCTCCTGCAAACATCATTCATCGTGATTCTCCTGGTCGAACGGAGACGCCGGCGTGTCGCCAGAAGAGCACTCGCCCGGCTTAACGCCGAGCTTGAACAACGGATCGCGACCCGTACCGCCGCCCTGAATAACAAGACCCGCGAACTGGAAACATTCGCCTACTCAGTGGCCCACGATCTGCAAGGCGCCGTTGCGCGGCATCGATGGTTACAGCCGTCTGTTGCTTGAGGACCACTTCGAAGAGCTCGACGAGGAAGGACGTACCTTCCTGAAAACTATCCATACATCAACCGAAGCAGATGGCGCCAGTTGATCGACGACTTACTGAGTATTCACGGCCTTGAGCGCCGCGAGTTGAAGCCGGACCGCATTGAGCTCGCGTCGCTGGTTAGCATGGTGGTCGAGCAAACAAAGCGGGAGGCGACTGAGGATCAAGTTAACTTTGTAATCAACGTTAATGGCGAGAACATTGTTGGCGACGCAAACGCAATTCATCAAGCGCTGCGGAACTATGTCGACAACGCTGCGAAGTTCAGCCAGCAAAGTTTCCGAACCGCGGATCGAAATCAGCTCGGTAAGAGACACTGAAGAGCGTCGTGCTCTCGGTACGGGACAATGGTGTCGGGTTTGACATGAAGTACCACGGATCGAATTTTCAACATCTTTCAGCGGCTGAATTCTATAGATGAGTATCCCGGCACCGGTGTGGGTCTCGCCATTGTGCGCAAGTCAATGGAACGGATGGGAGGTCGTGCTTGGGCTGAAAGTGAACCGGGGCGAGGGCGCAACTTTCTATCTGGAGATTCCGAAGCGGAATCAGTTTGGCGGTAAACCGGCGGCTAGGAAAGCCCTTCATCCATAGAACGAGCAAGGGTTCGAAGTTGCATGACAAGTCATAGCTCAAGACAACCGGCGTTGCTCATTCCGATTGTCGTTGTAATAGCGGGCTTCCTCTGGTTGACCGCTGGCGCGGAAGACGGCCGGCGTCTCTGGCCCAGGCTGGCGTCGCCGACTCAACCGTTAAGGGCAAGGTGACTGATCAATCTGACGCCGGAGTGAGTCAGGCAACCGTCACTGTTATGAACGCCGAGCGCGGAGTCGTGCGACGTGTTAAGACAGATGAGGGAGACTTATCGGGTGCCGCTTTTACAACCAGGCACCTACGAACTGCGTGTCGAGGCGGGAGGGTTCCAGCCGCAGGTTCTGCAGACGTAGCGGTGCTGACGGTTGGCGAGGTCGCTGTCCGTGACGTTGAGTTACAGGTCAGCCAAATCAACGCGGCGGTGAGTGTCAGCGCCGCGCCGGCGCTCGTCGAGACCGAACGCACGCAACAGTCCGACACCGTCGAACGCAGGCAGATCGCGACCCTGCCGAATCTGTCGCGCAATTTCACTTCCTACATTTTTACTCTACCAGGCGTCGCAGACGCTGCAGCGGCGCGCGTGCAGCAGACGCGCGTCGCCCCTATGCCGACTTCAGGGTTTTCCGTCGGCGCCGGCAACGGCCGAAGCAACTATATCTCGATTGACGGAGGCGAGAACGATTCCGGGGTTGGCAGTCTGAGAATAAGAAACCTTAGCGTGGAAGCTGTGCAGGAGTTCCAGGTAAACCGCAACGCCTACGCCGCCGAGTACGGCTTCACTGCCGGGACGGCGATAAACGTCGTCACGCGGGCGGGACTAACACATTTCACGGTTCCGGGTTATGTCTTTTATCGCTCGCAGAAAACGTCGGCGCGCGACGCGCTGAACACGAGCGGTAAGAAGGCCTTTGAGCAGAGAATTTCGCCGGGATTTACTTCGGCAGGTCCACTCGTCAAGCAGCGAGCATTTTTCTTCACCTCCTTTGAAGCACTCAAATACGACGTTGGCAGGATCCGGCTCTTACACTAGTAATCCATCTCTGCTTCGGACCGACCGGGGCGCAGTCTGCATATCTACAAACTCTCCGAGTCCGGTCCAGACGCGAGCGAACACGACCCGGGCGCATCGCCGCGCAATTGCAGAACACATCTCACCAGCCACGAGCTATCCGATGACAATGACAACTGCTGCGACAGAGTGAAGGCCAATTCACCGCGCCGAGCCGAACGTACAACTGGTCGACGCGACTGGACTACAACCGTGGCGAGCATGATTCGATCAACGGTCGTTTCACCTCTGGCGCGGGAAGATAACGACCTGCTTCGCGCTGATAACGTGGAGGCTCCGAGCGATGGACTCCTGGAAGTTCGCCGTGACTACACGGCGGTCGCGACGTGGACCCACATCTTCAGCGCTCGTGTCGTGAACCAGCTTCGAGTTCAGTTTGCTGACGACGATTACCGCCAGATCTCGCGCGCGCGCCGGCAAAGCACCCTGATCAGCATCGCCGGGCTAGATCAATTACGGGCGCGTCTTGACCACAGTCCCGTCGGTGATCGAAGCAGAAGCGCTACCAGTTTGAGGACCTAGTGAGTTGGACATAGCGGTACACAAGATTTCAAATTTGGCGCTTCGTACCGGCCCGTCGATGCACGGCTGGTCAACGAACTCGGATTCGGTGGCACCTACCAGTTTGCTGCCGGACTGCGCAACGCGCTCGTGCCCTCTCCGCGAGCGGACCTGAATCTGTTGATCGGACCGCTGGCGCCGCCTGCAGACACAGTTCTGACCTCCCTCCAAGGCATTCAACCTGGGGCTGCCTTCCATCTGGCAGCAGGGGTTTGGAAATCCGGGCTTTCAGGCATGGCAGCACAATCTGGGCGCCTTCCGGACGAGGTTTCGTGGAATGCGGCGCCTCAGCCTGACGCCTCAACCTGGGTGCCCGGTTGAACTATGACGGGGAACCTGAGCCATTAGACAGGAACATCAGTCTCTCGCCGCGCCTCGGCTTTGCCTGGGATCCGTTCGGTAAGGGTGAAACGGTGATTCGTGGCGGCTTTGGGACTTTCTATGCCCCTGTGTCGCTTGCAGGTCTCTATCCGCAGCCACGCTGCAAAGCGATAGCGGAGAGTTCATTAATCTTCAATCGCGGACGCTGCAGGACGGCGCCCAGTCAACCCAGGCCCTGTGGGCTTACGGCGTCAAACCTCGGAAAACTCCCTTTCGTGGCGCTCACCGATGCAGACATTCGCGCCTTTGGGATCATACCCGCCCCAGGCCAGCCCAATCGGCGTGTGGCAGAAGCCGCCGCGGACTACGATAATCCCTATACGGTTCAAGCCAGCCTCGGCATTTCCCAGCAACTGGGCCGAGACCTTGCGCTCGAGGTCAGCGGTCCAGATGTATCATGGCGTCCACTTGCCCATCGCGCTCGAAGGGAATTATCGCGAGAGCGGCCAATTAGTCACCGTGCCGGGAATGCCTGGAAGCGATCTTTTCGGCCCGCGCGCTCGAGACGCATTGACCCTTCGCTATCGCACAGAAGATCATTCATTCATCCGAGGGCAACTCGATCTATTACGGCATGACCACTTCGCTGCTCAAGAGGTTCGGAGAGGGATCCCAGTTCCGCGCCAGCTACACCTACAGCAAGGCGATTGACGACGTGCTCGACTTCGCCGGCGCCTCGACGCCGTACCTGGTGACGCGGCGCTACCTGGATCGAAGCTCTCGGCCTACGATCTCGCGCCATAGTTTCGTCGTTAGCGGAAGTTTTGACAGCCCATTCAAGGCGGGCCCCGCACATAACTGGATGGCGCGAGCGCTGGCCGACATCACGCTTAGTCCGATCATCACTCTGCGCAGCGGGTTCCCATTCAATCTCTACATCGGTCGCGATGTGAACGGTGATTTGAATCAGCACCGATCGCCCGTTCCATGCGCCGCGTAATTCGGGAGTGGGCGAAAACTACTACAGCGTCGATTTTCAGAATGAGCAAGCGATTTTATTTGAGTCGGAACGAGGTCGGCCTCGCGTGTGGACTTCATCGTCGAAGCGACGAACCTGCTTAACCGGACCAACTTCCTCCGCGTTAACGACGTCGTCTGCGGAACGGCACAGCCGGGTTTCATCAATGGGTGCGATCCGAAGTTTTTGACGGGGCCATTCGACTTCAGAGGTTCCAGGTTCAGCCACCGACGGTTAGCGCCGCCGTGCTCGCATTTGTTTCAGCTGGTTCTCGCTGGCGCGGCCTTCAGTTTGGGGGCCAAATTTGAGTTCTAAGTGTGAGCGGAGTGGTGTTCGGATGAGATCGCCGCAGCAAGAAGCTACCGCGTAGCGAAGAGTGATACAAACCATTTGAAGATGCCTATTCGAAGTAGCACAACTTCAATCTACGGACTTTGACTCAGTGCCTTTGCTGGCGCTGGTGATAGCTGTGCCGTAAAGAGAAATTAGTGGTCGTAACAGGACGAAGTGAACATAGAAGGGTTCGATACTGTTTTCGAGTGACCGGGCCACCATCGCGTGGGCATCGTCGAATAATCATGTATCAACTCGGTAAGAATTATCGTCAATTCCGTCGAGATTTACTCCGGAATACCTTGACTACGTTCGTACGGACACGGGTAGTTGGCGAAAGAGCTGGTCAGACATGCTGCGAAGAAAGTATGCGCGGCAAAGAAGTTTGACGTGATCTTTACGGTCAGCGACGCAGCGGGCAATACAAAGTTGATGCCTAGGAACCGATCCCGAGTTGTTTCCCGGTACTCCTCCTTTTTCAACCCGGGACAAAAGTTCCACTGCTAAGCTGAATCTCGGGTCGAATGTATCCGGGTTTGGGGAGAGAACTTCACGCAGACCAAGCTTGCCCTGGCGTTGAATCCCGGAACTAAGCGAGTTTGCAAAGTGTGATCACCGGAAGTAGCGAGAATGGGATTTATTTGGAGAGCCAAAGCCCAGGAGACGGACATATGAGCCGTCTCTTGAGTTTACTTATCTGATCGTAGCCTGACTAGTGCAGAACTGAAGTAAAGACTCTCGCTGGTTTGCCGCGGGCACTGTCGTTTTTCATCAATGAGTGCGAAGGATAAGGTCGGAATAGTTATGAGAACACAGAACTTCTGAGCTAAATTCTCCCAGGATCAACTGCCTGATCTATGGCACTTCAGACGCTCAACTGGGATTTGGGATACCGAGGATGCGTCTTGAGTTTTGAATCGCTCGGTAAGAAGTAGCGCAGTTAGGGTTGCGTGTGATGGCGGGCGAAAGCCGGACGACATCGCCGCATGCAGTTGCAAGGCCGGGGAATGGTCGTGACTGGCGTGAGCTAAGCGCTGGGGTGTCGGAGAAGAGCGGCACCGCCCGCACGATCGTGCGCTTTAAGGAGTTGACGTTCTGGGGAGCGTTATCGGTGGCGAATCATCGGCGCGTCTACTCATTGCGCTACAAGCGGCATTCATCGCCATCTTGCTCGTAGAAAGAGAACGCCTGTGTCGTGCCAGAAGGGCACTCGCCCAGCTCAATGCCGAACTTGAACAACGCATCGCGACTCGTACCGCCGCCTTGAATAACAAGACACGTGAGCTGGAAACTTTCGCGTACTCAGTGGCGCGCGATCTCAAGGCACCGTTGCGCGGCATCGATGGTTACAGCCGTCTGTTGCTTGAAGACTACTCCGAAGACGCTCGACGAGGAAGGGACGTTACCTTCCTGAAGACCATCCATACGTCAACCGAAGAGATGGCGCCAGTTGATCGACGACTTGCTCGAGTATTCACGGCTTGAGCGCCGCGAGTTGAAGCCAGGACCGCATTGAGCTCGAGTCTCTGGTGAGCGCGGTGGTCGAGCAAACAACGCGGGAGGCGACTGAGGACCAAGGTTAACTTTGTAATCAACGTTAATGGCGAGAAGCATTGTTGGCGACGAAAACGCAATTCATCAAGCACTGCGAAACTACGTCGACAATGCTGTGAAGTTCAGCCGCAAAGTTTCCGCACCGCGGATCGAAATCAGCTCGACAGAAACACCGAAGAGCGTCGTGCTCTCGGTAAGCGACAATGGCGTCGGGTTTGACATGAAATACCACGATCGGATTTTCAACATCTTTCAGCGACTGAATACGGTAGATGAGTATCCCGGCACCGGTGTGGGCCTGGCCATCGTGCGCCAAGTCAATGGAACGGATGGGCGGACGGGCGTGGGCTGAAAGTGAACCGGGGCGGAGGGCGCAACTTTCTATTTGGAAATTCCGAAATCTATTGGAGGGAGATTTAGTGGATGAACGACAACCTGGCTCCAATTCTTCTGAGTTGAAGACCGTCCCTCTGACGCAGATCTAACCAAACGAGCATTTGCCCGAAGCAGGCTGCTCATAATCCGATTGAGTTAGCACGCGACGGGAGAAGAAGCTATTGCTTATATCGATCGTTGGGAAGCAGGCGAAGAGGTCCCGATCTTTATTTTGCTCGACCTCAAGCTGCCGAAGTTTAGCGGGCTTGAAGTCTTGCGCCGGCTGAAACATCACCCAGAAGTACTCGAAGATTCCAGTAATCGTATTAACGACTTCTGCTGAGGACGGCGACATTGAAGAAGCGTACAGGCTTGGTTGCAACTCTTACATCGTCAAGCCGGTGGAGTTCAACAAGTTCATGGAAATTGCAGTTCAGATTGAAGTTTATTGGTGCGCACTGAACACCGCGGCAAGATAGTTATGAAGATTTTGTACATCGAAGATGATCCTCGAGATGCAGATTCTAACCGTCCGCATGATGAGTAGGACTGCTCCGCATCTTCACCTTGTCGCGCCGTAACAGCAATACGTAACTGAACGAAGTACAAC
>ERZ1370068.7948-contig-6835_pt1 | contig 41046 bp, 45 predicted proteins | sample MGYA00561227_ERZ1370068 | MGnify/ENA primary metagenome ERZ1370068 (study PRJEB38410, sample SAMEA6850437) | metagenome | study: Metagenomic assessment of the ecological functions of the soil: analysis of the soil microbiota associated with the... | reverse complement strand
AACGTACTTCAGTTCAGTTACGTATTGCTGGACGCTGGCGGGCCTCGGACCGCGTCACGGCCACCCCTGGGCGGCCGCTTCTGCACTCGTACGCGGGGTTCCTGCAGGACTCGACGCACCTCGACCGGATGTTCGCCGTCGAGTTCCGCAACGCGACGGGAACGCGCGCCTCCGTCCGGCCTGGCCCGCAGCTTCCCACGCGTGGTGCCGGGCGGCGGCGTGCCTGACCGTGTCCAACATCTCCGCCGCGCGCGCACTTCGCGATGCTTTCGGCGACGGCCTGCGCGCAGGGCGCGATCCATCACACGACGAGGTCGCGTTCGGCCAGGAAGCCGGGTGAGTTCACGGTCGAGAGGGCAGGCGTTCTACGGAGAGACGATCCACGATCAGCTCGTCAACGGCTTCACTGGCTCCCACCGTCCTTCCCCATGCCCTCCAGCGTGTCCGAACGGCGGCTGGATGATGGGCAGCGCGCGGGATGGGAGTGAAGGTGTCGCGCCGGTTCGGCGACGTGGTGCACGGCTCGATGACCTACCTACGGCCACACCTGGCGGCCGGAAGGGCTGGGCAGCTCCCCACAATGCTCGCGCGTTCCCGGGAAGGCGACTACCATCGATCACGGCCGCGCCGCATTGGCGACTGATGATCCCAGGGGCACGGACACGCGCGTCTGTCGCGTTCTGCCGCGTGAACCGGGAAACTTCGCCTCCGCCTGAGATCCGGCCGGGCGTCGATCGCAACACGCCTTCGACGTGCGAAAGCTGAGGCCCAGGGCCTCCCCTTCCTCGGCGCGCGATCACGCGCCTGCGGGCTGGGACGCGCCTCGTGCTGCCGTGCGGAACCTCTTCTACAGAGGCCTCGGAAGGCGTCTGGACGAATGGCGGTGGCCATCCACCCAGCGTCCTCGGCGGGGATCTCGTTACCGCTTCTGACGGCGGGCGTGACCCGCCCTCCCATTCCATCAAACCGGATCTGGCGATTCATTCACGGATAGAACCTCCGGATCCGACCGTCAAGTCCTTGAACATGAGTGAGTTCGAGGCGGCGTAGCACGCCGGGCGTCCTTTGCTACCCCAGGGGCACGGTCTCGTGTCGAAAACTGTTCCAATGAGAAGCGTCCGCCCTCCGAGAACGTCACGCCGATCCTCGCCAGGGGCCGCCCTCGCTCCTGGCCGCGCCTCGGGATCGTACAACATCTTCCTCAAGGCCACGTGGACGCCTGATGGACGACGGCGGTCTTCTGGAGGCAGGGCGCCGCAGGGCCTGGCCGCCGGGACGCGTGGCGCGCGGCGGCCCGCGGCGCTGGCGGGGGTCAGCCGGGCGACGTCCTCCTCGCCCTCGACGGCGATGAGGTGCTGGCGTCGCGAGCAGGTGCGAGGCCGCCTGTCGCAGCGGAGCCCCGGCGCCGCATCGGCGTACTCCTGCTGCGCGCCGACGAGCGCCGCGCCGCTGCGAGGTCGCGGTGGAAGCCGCTCTCCCAGGGCAACGTCACGCCTCTTCTACTACCTCTCGCTCGTCGGCTTCTTCAGCCTGGTGGTGGGCACGATCGTGATGCTGCGGCGGCCGCCCGACCGCGCGGCGCTCCACTTCTACGCGATCTGCCTGCTGTTCTTCCTGATGTACTCGACGTCCTACACGGGCAAGCTCAACCTCGGCGGACTGGACGCTGCTCTGGACGGACCACCTCGCGATCCTGTTCCTGCCCGTGGTGTTCCTGCACTTCTGCCTCGTCGTTCCCGGAGCGGCGGCTGCGCCACGCGCGCGGCCTGGCTCATCCCGCCGGCCTACATGCCCGCCCTGGCGCTGGCCGGCGCCGCGGTGGCCAGCCAGGTCCTGTTCGTGACCACGCCGCGGCAGCGAGGTGCTGTGGCAGATCACGCGCCGCCATCGACCGCTGGAAGCCGCTCTACTTCGCGCGCCCTGTTCGCGCGTCTCCTTCGCGATCCTGCTCGACTCCTACCGCCGGACCCGCAGCCTCGACCGCGCGCAAGCAGATGAAGTGGCTGGTCTGGGGCACGGGCGCGGGCGTGCTGCCGTTCTTCCTCTTCTACGCGATCCCCTTCGCGCTGGGCCGCGAGCCCCGCGCTGGCCATGGAGCTGGCGGGCTACATCCCGCTCGCCCTCATCCCGCTGTCGCTGGCCTACGCGGTGGTGAAGCACCGGCTCATGGACGTCGAGCTGATCTTCCGGCGCACGCTCGTCTACACCCTGGCCACGGCGGCGATCGTCGGGCATCTGCCTGCTCGCCCTGAACCTCGTCCAGATGCGATCGCTGGCCGGCGACGACGAGCCCCACGTCACCATCATCGCCGTGCTGTCGCAGCGCTGGTGGTGGTCCTGCTCTTCACGCCGGTGAAGAGCCGGATCCAGGAGGGCATCGACCGGCTCTTCTTCCGCGAGCGCTACAGCTCGCGGCGGGCGCTGCTGCGCCTGTCGCAGGACCTCAACGCCGACCTCGACCTGCGCGCGCATGACCGAGCGGCTGCTCGAGGGCGTGGAGCGCGCGCTGGGCGTGACGTCGCTGGCCGTGTTCCTGCCCGAGCGACGACGGCGGCTTCGCGATCTTCCGCTCGCGCGGCTGCCCGCCGGGCGCGACGGCGTGCGGCTGCCCGCCGAGCGGCGCCCTGCGTCAGCCGCCTGGCCGCGGGCGAGCCCGTCAACGCCGAGAGCGCGCCGCCGAGATCGCTGCCCGAGGCCGCGGCCGCTGAACCTGGCCTACTACTTCCCGTGCCGGGTGAAGGGCGAGCTGATCGCCATCCTCGGGCGTCGGCCGCAAGGAGGGCCTCGACCCCCTGAACAGCGAGGAGGTCGACCTGCTGCAGGCCCTGGCCGGCCAGGCCGCCACCGCGTTCATGAACGGCCGGCTCTACCAGCAGCCTGCAGGAGAAGGCGGACGAGCTGCAGCAGCTCACCGAGTACAACGAGAACATCCTCGAGAGCATGGACTCCGGGATCCTGGTGCTCGACCTCGACGGCACGGTCGTGCGCTGGAACCGGGCGATGGAGTCGCTCTACGGCAAGCGGCGCGAGCGACGTGCTCGGCCGCACGCCTGGACGAGGTCTTCCCCGAGGCCTTCCTGGAGGCGCTGCGCGGCAGCCTGGTCGCTCGGCCGGCCAGCGAGGAGATCGCCAACATCTACAAGCTGCACCTGCCCACCGCCGGACGGCCGCGGCCTGATGGTCAACGTCTCCGTGGCCCCCTTCCAGGTCGGGCTCGGGCGAGCGCTGCGGCACCATCCTGATCGTGGACGACGTGACCGCGCGCATGCGGCCTGGAGGAGCAGCTCCAGCACTCGGAGAAGATGGCCTCCATCGGCCTCCTGGCCGCGGGCGTGGCCCACGAGGTGAACACGCCGCTCGACCGGCATCTCCTCCTACACCCAGATGCTGCGCGAGCAGGTCGGAGCCGAGCGACCCGCGGTCGCGCCGCTGCTCGAGAAGATCGAGAAGCAGACCTTCCGCGCGGCCAAGATCATCAACAACCTGCTGAACTTCTCGCGCTCCGGCAGCGGCGAGTTCGAGTCGCTCGACGTCGAACAAGCGTCGTGCTCGACGTGCTCTCGCTGCTCGAGCACCAGCTCGACAGCGCGCGCGCATCAAGGTGCGCAAGGAGCTGGCCGAGCGACCTGCCCGCGGTGCGCGGCAACGAGAACCGCCTGCAGCAGGTCTTCTTCAACCTGATCCTGAACGCGCGGGACGCCATGCCCGCGGGCGGCTGGCTGCACCCTGCGCCACGCGCGCCGACGACGACGCGGTGGTCGTCGAGGTCGAAGGACACCGGCGCACGGCATCAGGCGCGAGGACATCAAGCGCATCTACGATCCCTTCTTCACCACCAAGGGCATCGGCCGCGGCACCGGCCTCGGCCTCTCCGGTCTCCTACGGCATCCTGCAGGAGCACGGCGGCGCCATCTTCGTGGACAGCGCCCCGGCCAGGGCACCACCTTCCAGGTGGCGCTGCCCGCGCTGCGGCGCTGGCGGAGGCGGCCGAGAGCGATGACGGCACCCGGACCTCGAGCGCCATCCTCGTCGTCGACGACGAGGAGGTGATGCGCGACGTCCTGCGGCACGCTGCTCACCGCAGGCGGGCTACCGACGTGACGCTGGCCCGAGGACGGGGCCGAGGGCCTGGCCCTCGCGCGCAAGAAGCGGCTTCGACGCCGCCATCGTGGACGTGATGCTGCCGGAGATGGGCGGCCTCGAGGTGCTGGAGGAGCTCGAAGAAGCTCGACCCCGAGCTGCGTGGTGCTGATGATCACCGCCTACGCCTCGGTGGAGACGGCGCATCACGGCCATGAAGAAGGGCGCGTTCGACTACGTCACCAAGCCCTTCAAGCACGAGGAAGTCCTGCACATCCTGCAGCAACGCGCTGCAACCAGCGGCGGCTGCAGGACGAGAACCGCGCAGCTGCGCACCGCCCTGCGCGGACCAGGCCCGCTTCACCGAGATCGTGGGCAAGAGCCCGCGCATGCAGCAGGTCTTCAGCCTCATCTCGCAGGCGGCGCCCTCGCGCTCCACCATCCTGGTGGTGGGCGAGAGCGGCACGGGCAAGGAGCTGGTGGCCAAGGCCATCCACGCCAACAGCCCGCGCGTCGGACAAGCCGTTCGTGGTGGTCAACTCCGGGCAGCCTGCCCCACGACCTGCTGGAGTCGAACCTCTTCGGCCACGTGAAGGGCGCCTTCACGGGCGCGGTCTACGCCGAAGAAGGGCCTCTTCGAGCTGGCCGACAAGGGCACGCTCTTCTTCGACGAGATCGGCAACATCCCGCTCGAGACGCAGGCCAAGCTGCTGCGCGTGATGCAGGAGCGCGAGTTCATGCGCCTGGGCGGCGTCGGACACGATCAAGGTCGACGTGCGCATCGTGGCCGCCACCAACATCGACCTGCGCCGCGCGGTCGAGGAAGGCCGCTTCCGCGAGGACCTCTACTACCGCCTGAACGTCATCGCCGTCCAGCTGCCGCCCCTGCGCCAGCGCAAGGAGGACATCCCGGCGCTCGTCAACCACTTCGTGGACAAGTACGCGCTGCGAGAACGACAAGCCGGTGGCGGGCGTGACCCCGGAGGCGCTGCAGGCCCTCATGGACTACGACTGGCCCGGCAACGTGCGCGAGCTGGAGAACGTGATCGAGCGCGGCGTGGTGCTGACCACGGCGCACGCGATCGGGCGCGAGCTCATCCCCGACCACGTGCGCACGGCGCCCGAGCTTCCACGTGCCCCACCTCGACGGTGCCGCCGGAGGGCATCAGCCTCGCGCGACGTGATCGCGAACTTCGAGCGCCGCCTCATCGAGTCGACGCCTCGAGTCCACGGGCGGCGTGCAGAAGGAGGCCGCGCGCCTGCTCGGGCCTCAAGCCCACGACCCTCAACGAGATGATCAAGCGGCACAACATCCTGCTGCCGCGCGAGCGCGAAGGCGCACGACGCGCGAGATGGAAGAGGCCAGAGAGCTCGCCGAGCCGACGTGACCCGGCCTGATCTGCAGCGCCGCGCTCTGATAGCCTCACGTCGCGCCGATCGTAGCCACCACGCAGGATTAGCGGAAGGGCTGACTGCGTCGCAGAGAGCCTGGTAAGCCATGGCCTTCCAAGGCTCACTCGCTGAGCTTCACCTCCCCGACATCATCCAGCTCATCAGCGTCAGCGGGAAGACCGGCGTCTTCCATCTGCACGGACGGCCGCTCAAGCGGGCAGATCTACCTGAACGACGGCAAGATCGTCCACGCCGAGCTCGACGACGCGGTCGGGCGAGGAGGCGGTCTACGCGCTCGCCATCTGGAGCCAGGGCGACTTCCGCTTCGAGCCGGGCATCGCCACCGAGCTCAGCGCACCATCACCAAGAGCAACACCAACCTGCTCGATGGAGGCGGCGCGGCGGCTCGACGAGTGGCGCGTGCTCTCGAAGAAGATCCCCTCCGTCGGACATGATCCCCGAGTTCGTGGTGCAGGAGAGCCGCGAGGGGCAGATCAACCTCAACACCAGCGAGTGGCTGATCCTCGTCCAAGATCGACGGCCACGCGCAGCGTAAGGCGATCGCGCAGGCCAGCGGCCGTCAGCGTGTTCGACGCTGGCGCAAGATCCTCTACGGCCTGGTCGCCACCAGCCTCATCCGCGCTGAAGCGTCCGGCGGCCGCGAGACCCACGCGCCGGCGGCGGCAGGCCTGGCTCCGGCAAGCCGCGCGCGGCGCACCTTCCGCCGCGACCCCCGGCGCGGCCGCGCCCCGCCGGCCGCCACCTCGCGCCGAGTCCGAGCATCGCTGACTGCGGCTCAACCAGCGTGCGCGAGGTCGTGCAACCACGCGCTCCTGGGCACGGTCGGCGAGAGCGTCGTGAACAAGCGACTACACATGAAGGCCCGGCAGTCGGAGCTGGAGCGCGGCGCGGGCGTGGAAGCGATCGAAGAGGCCATCAACCAGATCGCGCGCGCCACCTCGATCCTCGAAGGGGCCGTCCACCACCGAGATGCCCTCCTGGAGCAGCTCACGACGCGTCCTCAAGTTGAGCGCCCGCGCCTGCGCGCCGGCTCCCCGCCAGGCCGGGACTCTGCCCGCCGCGACGTCACCGTCCTGAAGCTGGCCCGGAGGTGCTTCCGTCGCTCCGGCGTCGTCGGTCGCCGGTTCGCGGCGGCGCCGCGGCTGCTGCCGCGAGCCGGCCCTGTGCGTGGACTGGCGCCTGCGTGCGTCCTTCTCGCCTCGCGCGCGCCGGCGCGCCCGGGCTGACGGACACGCTGCGGCCGCGCTTGCTGCGTCGCCTTGGCACTCGTCTATCGCCTGCCGGCGCTGATCCACCCTTGTGGTGGGGATGGGTCAACACGGACGGCGCGATACCCGGAGCCTTCGTCGCCCTCCGCCTCCTGCTGCCGGCGCGTGCGTCCCGCGCCCGTCTTCACCATCGGTGCGAACTACCAGGGGAACGCTGACAGGGCCATCTGTGGCCGCGCTAGTTCTCCCGCTGACCGGCGCCGAGGATCTCCCCGCGCTGCTGGGCGTGCTCAGGCCAGCTGTGGTGCTCGACGTCTGTCTTCATCGTCCGCGAACCATAGCGTCGCTGGCGCGCGCCGCCTGAGGCGCGGTACGCGCAGTGTGGCGGCGGTGGCCAGCGGCCTGTACCTCGCCCTGGGGCCGAAGTTCCTGACCGTCTTCCCCTCAATTCCGTCGGCCAATACGTGGACGTGGCAACAGGCTGGGCGGAGCGCGCAGCTCGCGCTCGGTGCCGCCCCCTCCTGCAGGACGAGCCGCTCGCCTTCCGGACCGCCTGCGCTGCAAGCGCAGGGGCTGCTCGCACGCGTGCGCCGCCTTCTGGCAGCAGCCGGTCGCGACCTTTGCTATGCGATTTTCAGCCGCGGTACTGTGGCCCTCGCTCTGCGGCGCGCGGAGGCCTCGGCGTGGGGCGCGCGCGCGCTGGGATGATGATCGCCGGGGCGCTCGTCGGCGCGCTGCCCCGTCGTCCTTGGGAACCTTGGTCACGGAGCAGGGCGGACGGGCGAGGTGATGAGCCCCGATTCCGCTGGCTCAGCGCAGCGCAGGCCGAGGCCACTGCCGTACCATCCGCCGTACGGTCGACGCTGATCGTTCCCTGTTCTCAGCCGCGGTGTCAGCCCGGGCCCATCCGTGGCTGGTAGCTCGGGAGCCGTGCCGTGCGCGCCGCGCCGTTCTCCACGATCCGCCGCGCTCGTCAGCGTTCCTGGCCCCGGCAGCGAGGCGCGAGACGCGCCGCCTCCATCCGTTCAGGCGCCCTTCGCCGGTGCTCCCGCCGCCGGTCTTTACTCCTTGCCTGTCTCGCGCTGGTGGGCCACTGCCTCCGGCGCGGTCTAGCTACTGAACGGCCGCGCTATCTCCTGCCCGTCATGGCGGTCGCACACCGCGATCCCACATCGGCGTCGTCTGGAGCGCGGCCTGGTCACGGGCGCGCGTACCCGCGGGCCGCCGTTCTCGCGTTGATCCTCGCTCTCAACGTGACCGGCTACGTGGTCGCGCCCGAACGACGGCGAGGCCCACGTCCGGATCGAGCCACCGCGGCGTCTCTGGCAGGCCGTCGGAGAACGGGTGGCATCCTGCACCGCGCGACGCCGACTTCCTTCCCCGGCCGCGCCCCGCACGATGTTCATGCGCGCGCGAGCGCATCCCCTCTGTCCTCTCTCGCGCGCCTCGGGCCCACGCCCGGCCTACGAACCAGAGGAGCAGACGGCGCGTTGCCGCGCGCAGAGGGCCCCAGATGCGTACGTGCTGCGTCCGGACGACGACCCCGCGCTGTTCGAGGCCGTCTCTGAAGGGACTCGGCGTCACCTACCAGGTCGATCTCGACCCGGTCCCGGTCTTCTATGGCTTCTCGCGCCGGGTCGGCGTCGAGGAGGTGCACGGCTTCCGCGGCGACACTCCGCCCCGTCCCATTCCGGAGGAGGAGTGACGTCCGCGATGCACGACGAACGTCGTAAGGCCGACATCAAGAGTCGTGGAGCCGGCCTCCTATGCCTCGGAATCGGGGCAGTGCTTACCTGAGCTAAGCTGGCGCTGGGGAATCACCGGGGTGCGCCCCACAACCTCAAGGCGGCAGCCTTTGGTCCAATGGCGTGTGTGCTCGGTGTCGGGTTTCTGTTGGCCGGGGCGTCGATGCCGGTCGACGGAATCACGCCGCTGACAAGGCGGGTAGGAATACTTGGTTCCACTTGCGGCGCTGTCGAACCTGTACATGCTTGGCTTCTTTGGCGACTCGAGGATTGGGATGCGCGTCGTCCAAGTGATCATGGTGGCCGCGATGATTGAGCCTGGCTCTTGCCGGCGCGCTTCTACGGTGGCGAAGGACACGTGCCGGACAGGCCACCGAATGCCCCAATTGACCCACGGTAGTGGAGCGGAGGGAGCCTGGTGCAGCGGTTGACCTGTCGAACGGGGGCATTACGCGGCGGCGCTCGCAGTGTGGATGCTGTTGGCCCCATGCGGGCACGACGGCGGCCCAGGAATACGCCGGGCGCGAGAAGTTACGGGCGCAGTCGAACGAGTTCCGCAAGGAGGTGATCCGGGTGACGGACGGCGTGTACGTGGCCGTTGGTTACTCGGCCAGCAACGTGATCCTGATCCAGGGCGACAGCGGGTCGATCATCGTGGATACCTCCACCGACCCAGTGGCCGCGCGCGCCATCAGGACCGCGTTCGGGGATCTCCTCGGCTCGCCGGTGCGCGCGATCATCTACACCCACTCCCACCCGGACCATACCGGCGGTGCGCGTGTGTTTGCCGGAAACGATCATCCCGAGATCTACAGCCATCAGCGGCTCCTGGAGGCCGTGCCGGACATCGGCCGCGCCGGGCGCGATGGCGGCGACCAGTTCGGGATGGCGCTGCCGGATTCGCTGTACATCAACGCGGGCGTTCAAATGGAATTCGGGCGGGTCACGCCTCCGACTCGGGAAGGCTACCTGCCTCCCACCCGCACGTTCAGTGGCGACCAACTGTTGCTGACGATTGCCGGCGTGCGACTGCAGCTCCTGTACACACCCGGCGAGACGATGGACGCGATCTCGGTCTGGCTGCCTGACAAGCGCGTGCTGATGCCCGGAGACGACTTCTTGCGCGCGTTCCCGAACATCAGCCCGATCCGTGGCGCGCGGCTGCGTATCCCCGAGGATCTGGATCGCCAGTCTCGAGAAGATGATCGAGCTTGGACCGGAGCACGTGGTGCCGAGCCACACCCGGCCCGTCCTGGGTGGCGCCGCTGCGCGCGCCGCGCTCACGGCGTACCGCGACGGCATCAAGTCCATTCTGGACCAGACGCTCGAGGGCATGAGGCAGGGCGAGCGTCCCGACGAGCTGGTGCAGCACGTCAAGCTTCCGCCGATCTGGCGGAGAACCCGTACCTCCAGGAGTTCTACGGCAGCGTCGAGTGGACCGTGCGGGGCATCTACGCGGACCGCGCTGGGCTGGTTCGACGGAAACGCCACCAACCTGTTTCCTCTTCCGCAGAAGGATCGCGCCGCAAAGCTGGTCGGCCTGATCGGTGGCCCCGACCAGGTGCTGGCGCGCGGGCGCGAGGCACTGGCTGCGCGCGAGTTCACATGGGCCGCCGAACTCGCCGACTACGTGCTGGCGAACGACGGCGCAAACGCTGCGCGCGAAGAGGATCAAGGCCCAGGCGCTCACTGAGCTGGGCGAGCGGCAGATCAACGCCATCGCCCGGAACTATTATCTCTCCACTGCCCAGTACCTTTTGCGGGATCTTCCCCGCCCGTGAGTCGTCGCTCCTGATGATCAGCCACACGTGACCCTTCAGGCCGCGCCGGCGGCCTCGATGAGCGCGCGGTAGCGGTCGAGCACGACCTCCCAGCGGTAATCCGCCTCGACGTACCGTCGGCCCGCCTCCCCAGCGCGCGGCGCAGACCCGATCGCCCATCAGGCGCGAGCGGCCTCCCCGAACTCGTCGCCGTCGCCGTAGAAGAGGCCCGCATTCGACCGGAGGCAGTGCTCCTTCAGCACCGCGGAGGCGGCATTGACGAGGCCCGGCGTGCCCACCGCGAACCCTTCGAGGCAGCGCGATGGACAGGCTCTCGTACGCGCTTGGGCACACGACCACGGAAGCGCCCGCCAGCGCCGCGCGCTTCTCGTCCTCGGACAGGTAGCCGAGGTGCCGCAAGCCGGGCACAGGCGGCAGGGCCATGGCCAGGGTCCCGATGAGGACCAGGTCCGCGGTGCGCCGCCGCGCGCGCGATACCGCGCGTAGCGGGCGACGAGCTCCGCGCAACCCTTGCCCGCGTCGATGCGGCCCGCGTAGAGCAGCGTACGGCGCGGCGATCTCGTAGCGTGCGCCGGAAGGCCGCGGTGTCCGGCGGCCGCGGAATGTCCACGCCCATGCCCGCGACCGCGGATGGCCGGCCACGGAGATCGAAGCGGGACCGAACGAGCGCCTCCTCGGCCGGGGTCAGGAAGCCGAACGCGCGCGGACGCGCGAACACCTCGTCGTAGATGCCGGAAACGCAGCGGCGGCTCGTCGTGGGTCGTCGGCACGAGGACGCTGCGCGCGGCCGCCGCGGCCGCCAGGCCCCGACGGTCGGGTAGTAGAGGTACGTGAAGAACACGACGGCACGGTAGGCGGTCGCGCTCGCGCTGCGAGGCGCCTCGACCAGACGCGGCGCGTACGGTCCCTGGCGGCGCAGCCAGTCGAGCTCGTCCTCGGCGGCGTGTGCGGCCGGCCGTAGAGCGGCTCGTCCGAGAAGCGGTTGAAGGCGTCGAGGTCGCGCTCCTCCTCGACCGGACGAACCGGCGCACGCGGACGCCGCCGACTCCTCGGTCCCCGCGGGCAGCTCGTTGCGCCAGGTCACGTAGTCGCGCGCGCAGGTCGTGAAGACGGTGATGCGATAGTCGCGCGGCCAGACGCTCCGCGACCGCGCGCGCCAGCGACTCCGAGCCGCCGGTGACGTCGCGCGCCGTAGCGCTGGACGACGAAGGCGATCTCCGGCCGTCGCGCTCACAGCGAGTCCACGTAGGCCTTGAGCGCGGCCTCGACCGCGGCCGGGCGCGAAGTGCCTCGAGGCGCCTGCGTCTGGCCGCGCAGCACGCGCCGTGCGTAGCGCGCCGTCGACGGCCAGGCGCGCGCGCCATCTCCGCCACCTCGTCGAACTCGCTTCTCGTCGAACTGCACGCCCGCGCGGCCCAGCGTGCCCGGCACCGCGCGCCGCGCGATAGGCCAGGACCGGCACGTCCATCAGCATCGACTCCACCAGCGGCACCCCGAAGCCCTCGTGCTCGCTCATGGACACGAACACGTGCGCGGTCCGCGTAGCAGGCGAGCAGGTCGCGGTGCTCGACGTGGCCGGTGAAGACCACCTCCGCAGGGCGTGAAGCCCTCCTCGTACGTCAAGCGCCTGCAGGGCGTCGAAGTAGCGGCGCCGCCGCGGCAGCTTGCCGACCAGCAGCAGCCGCACGTCGGGGGCGATGAAGCGTCTTCCAGTACGCGGCGAGGCGGATCAGGTCGTCGTGCCGCTTGTTGGGCGCCACGCGGCCCACGAACAGCGAGGTTGGTGCGTCCGTCGTCGAGCATCGCGGCGCGAGCACCGGGCTCGGGGCCTCGCGCGTAGCGCGCGAAGTCGAGGTAGATGGGCAGCACGCCCGTGCGCGCGAAGCCGGCCGCCTCCAGCTCGCGCGCGGTTGAACTCGCTGTCCGCCGAGGGCCAGGTCGCACGTGGTCACGGCAGCGTGACCAGCTCCTCGCGCCCGATCCGCGCAGATGCGCACCAGCTCCGCGTCGTAGCCCACGAAGAACTCGGGAGGCGTGATGTTGTGGTGGATCAGCGCGCGCCGGCCGCGGTGCTGCTGCAAGGCCGGGCTCAGCGGAGACGGGCAGCGCGTAGTGCAGGATCACGACGTCGTCGGGCCAGCCCGCCCGCCACTCGCGACCAGGCGCGGCCGTCGCCCTCGAGGTCCTCGTCCAGCTCCAGCGCGTAGACGTCGGCCGCGTGGCCCCACGAGCGGAAGGCGTCGCGCATGAGGCGCGCCGAGTCGCCGATGGCGTCGCCGCGGTGCAGGGCGGGCACCCACTGGTCGATCCTCACGAGCCGGCCCCGGCGCGGCGTGGACGGCGCGGCGCCGACGCGCTCCAGCACCGGCCGGAGGCGATCGAGCAGCAGGCGCGCCGAAGTCGGCGGCCGCGCACCTGCCGCGAGCGCGCGCCTGCGTCTCGATCACGCGCGCCGCAAGGCATCATCGGTGAGCACGCGGCGCACCAGCCCGGCCACCGCCGCCGGCTCCTTGTCGCGCAGGAGCAGCGCCGCCGCCGCGCAGCGTCTCCGCGCACCGCGCCCGCGTCGTAGGCCACGACCGGCACGCCGAAGGCCATCGCCTCCAGCAGGGGCACGCAGAAGCCCTCGTGCTCGGAGAGGCAGAGGAAGCAGGTCGGCCACCGAGTAGCAGGCGCAGCAGCTCGTCGTCGTCCACCTGGCCCGGTGAAGACCACCTCGTCGCGCCCGCAGCTCGCGCACCAGCTCCTGCAGGCGGTCGTAGTACCGCTCGTGGCCGCGGTAGTCGCCCGACCAGCAGCAGGCCGGCTGCGCCGGCTCGAAGTGGCGCTGGTACAGGGCGAACACGCGGATGAGGTCGTCGATCCTCTTGTTCGGGGATGATGCGGCCCACGAAGAGGATGTTCGTGCGCGCCGTCGTCGTAGAGGCGGCGCATCACCGGCGAGGCCGGACGCCGGTACGAGCGTCGAGGTCGAGCACGATCGGGCAGCACGCCCGTGCGCGCGAAACCCGCCGCCTCCAGCTCGCGGCGGTTGAACTCGCTGTCGCCGAGGGCCAGCTCGGTGCGCGGGCGAAGGCGGCCAGCTCGCGCCGGCCGTGGTAGCAGAGGCCGGCCAGGTGCGGGATGGAAGCCGAGGAACCAGTCCGCGGGCGTGATGTTGTGGTAGATCGAGACCAGGCGGTCGGGCGCGTGGTAGATGAGCCGGCCCGGCGGCGCTGCCGATCGAGAAGTGGAAGAGGCAGACCGTCTCCGGCGACGAGACCTCGCCGTACTGCCAGAGCGGGCGCGCCAGGCTGCGCCATGCGCGGATGGACGTGCTCGGCGAAGATGTCGGACTCGAAGCCCGCCCGCCGCAGGTGGCCGCTGGATGGCCAGCGCCTCGTTGCCGATGGCGTCGCCGTAGGCGAGGGCCGCGAGCAGTTGGTGAACCCGCGCGGGGTCCGCCGGCTGGCGCTCAAACCGCGCCGTCTCTCCCGGTCCGGAGCCTTGCGCCCCAGCGCCATCGTCTCCAGCGTCTTCTCCCGCCGCGCCTGGAACTCGAGACGGCCCTGGAGCTGGAGGTCGCGGTTCTTGAGGTCCTGCGATCTCGAGGTTGAGGCGCGTCAGCTCCGAGCACGAGGTTGTGGAGCAGATGCGCGTAGGTAGGTGTTGACGTCCGTCTGCCGGGAGAGCGCGGCGATCATCGGCGTCGGGTTCCAGAAGAGCTTCTGGATCGGCCGCAGCAGCGCGGCGGACGCGCCTCCAGCACGCGGCCCGCGCCGCCGCGGCTGCTGCGATAGATCGTCGTCCGGCGTCGAAGTCGGAGTTCCAGCGCGCGGGCTGCTCCGGAAGCTCGGCCAGAGGCCGCTCTTGAGGTCGTGGGCGTCTGAGCACGGCATCGCAGCGGCTGCGTCGGCGATCTCGCGGATCTCCTCGTCGGTGTAGAGGCCGGCTTCTTGCTTCTCCTCGATGCGCGCGCGGATCTCCGCATCACCTGCTCGACGTCGACGCCCTCGGCGCTGGATCTCGAAGCGTCATCGGCCGCTCACCGCGCCAGCGGCATCGGCGCGCCGCCGGCGGTGTAGACGATGACCACGACGGCCAGCGCCCACAGCGCAGACGACCAGCAGGAGCGGCCGGTCGGTCAGCAGGATGTCCGTGGGCGAGCCGCCCTTCTCCTTCTGATGCACGAGATAAAGATAGCGGAAGATGCCGTAGAGCACGAAAGGGATGGTCCAGGCCAGCCGGTCGGTGCTGGTACTTCTGCACGCGTCTCCGGGGCCAGTGGTGTAGAAGGCGTAGGCGGTCAGGCAGGAGGCCGTGACCACCGAGATCATCTGGTCGAGCAGGTAGGGGCTGTACTCGGCCAGGATCTTGCGATGGCCGGTCGCGGACGTCGTCGAGCGAGACGCAGCTCGTGCCGGCGCTTGGCCAGGGCGAGGAAGAGCGCGAGCAGCAGCGTGCAGACGAGCAGCCAGTCGCTGACCGCGACCCCGATGGCCGCCCGCCCGCCACCGCGCGCAGCACGAAGCCGAGGCTGACGGAGAGCACGTCCAGGATCACGACCTCCTTCAGGCGGAACGAGTAGAGCGACGTTCAGCGCGAGGTAGAGCGCCGCGCACAGCAGAACGGGAGGCCCAGCAGCACGGACGAGGCCCAGAGAGCGCCATCCCGAGCACCAGCGCCAGCAGCGACGCGCGGTGCGCGACGACAGCGCGCCGCTCGCGATCGGACGCAGGCGCTTGAGCGGGTGCAGGCGGTCGCGCTCCACGTCCGCGACGTCGTTGAGGAGGTAGACGCGTCCCGGAGAGCGCGCAGAAGATCACGAAGGCCGAGCACGGACTGCGCGAGCGGTCCCGCGCTCGAAGAGGTGCTTGAGAAGGCGAGCGCCGCGAACACCACCAGGTTCTTCGTCCACTGGTGGGGGCGGAGCGACAGCCAGACAGCTTGAACCGGATCTGACGCGCCGCGGGGCGGCAGGGGCCATCGACAGGTCGGCGTCGGCGGCCAGCGGAGCCTGCCTAGTTGAAGCTCTTGATGGCCTCGTCCTCGGAATCGTAGACCTCGAAGACGGTGAGGAGCTTGGTGATGGCCAGCAGGTCCTGGATCTTCTTCGTGAGGTTGATGAGCTTGAGCTTCCCGCCCTTGCGGCTCACCGTGGTGTAGCAGCGGACGATCTCGCCGAGGCCGGCCGAGTCGACGTACGGCACGTCGGCCAGGTTGAGCAGGATCTTGGTCTTTCCGCTGTCGACCAGCCGCGTCACCGGCGTCGCGCAGGGCGTCGTCGCCTTCGCCGATGAGGATCTTTCCGTGCAGATCCAGGATGACCACGTCTCCGACCTGACGCTCAACGATCTTCATCGGCTTTCTCCCTGCCGCTTCAAGTAGTTAGGAAGGGTTTGACGCTACCACACGGGTTCCACGGCTGTCAATCACATCGCCTGAAACAACGAAACGGACGGGGCACGGGGCACGTTCAGGTGGACGGGCACGTGAACGGCCGCGCGCCGGGCGAGCGCTGTCACGCCGGTTGCGGAGGGCGGATGGGGTGGAGCGTGAGCCTCCAGCCACTGCCGCCGCCCTGAGCATGAGGGCGGCGGCAATCGCCTGACAAGGAGGCTCACGATGACCAAGCACCCCATCCACCCACTCAACCGTCGCGCCAGCGCTCGACGCCGCGCCTCTCCTCGACGCGGAGCGGCTGCAGGTTTACGGCGTGGCGCTGGAGTTCCAGGCGCTGGCCAGCGGTCTCGCACTGCGAACGGACGCGATCGTCCGGGATCAACTGCGCGCGCCAGCTTGTCCTGTGTCTTGAACATCGCCGAAGGTGCGGGCCGGCGCTCGCGTCCGCAGAAGCAGCACTTCTACAGCATTGCGCGCGGTTCGGCGATGGAGTGCGCAGCGATCGTGGACGTGCTGCGCATGCGGCTGACGACTGATGCCACGGAGTGTCGGCGGGCGCGCGCTCTCCTCGTGCGGATCGTCCAGATGCTCACGAAGCTGGACCAGAGCCTCTCGTGAGTCCTGCGCCCGCGGTGCTTGTGGTAGCGTTCGAAATCCCATGGACGCGATCGAGCGCATTCACGAGCGCGCACGCGCGGCAAGCGCCACATCGTCCTGCCCGAAGGCACGGAGCCGCGCACGATACAGGCGGCGGTCCCGGCCACCCGCGGCGGCATCGCGCGCGTCACGCTCCTGGGCCGGCGCGAGGAGATCCTGGCCGCAGCCCGCGACACGGGCACGGACCTCGGCGCGGTCGAGCTCGCGGATCCGCCCGGCGAGCGCGAAGAGACGAGGCCCTGCGCGCCTACCTCGATCGCGTCCGCCATCGCGGCATCACCCCGGACGAGGCGCGCGCGCACCTGAAGGACCCGCTGCTCTGGGCCGCCCTCGGCGTCGCCACCGGACGCTGGGACGGGATGGTGGCGGGGGCGCTCGACCACCGCCGCGACCCTGCGCGCCGCCCTGCGCGGCGTGGGCGTGCGCGCGGGCGTCGCGCGGATCTCCTCGTTCATGCTGATGCTGACCGCCCGCGCGGACCTCGGCGAGGGCGGACTGCTGGTGTTCGCCGACTGCGGCGTGAATCCCGATCCCAGCGCCGTGGAGCTGGCCGAGATCGCGGTCCTCACCGCGGAGAGCGCGCGCGAGTTCCTGCCCGCGCCGCCGCGCGTCGCCCTCCTCTCGTTCTCGACGAAGGCAGCGCCGATCATCCGCGGTCGCGCAAGGTGGCGGAGGCGGCGCGCATCGTGCGGGCGCGGTCCCCGATCTGGCCGCGGACGGCGAGCTGCAGCTCGACGCCGCGCTCGTCCCCGCGGTCGCGGGAAGCAAGGCGCCGGGCAGCGCCGTCGACGGACGGGCGAACGTCCTCATCTTCCCGGACCTCGACGCCGGCAACATCGGTTACAAGCTGGTGGAGAGGATCGCGGGCGCGCGCGCCGTGGGCCCGATCCTCCAGGGGCTCGAGCGGCCGGTCAACGACCTCTCACGCGGCTGCTCCGTGCAGGACATCGTGGACGTCGTGGCCGTCACCGCCGTGCAAGCGGCGCGCACGCGGCACACGATCGGCGCGGCCTGACGGGAAGGGCTCGCGCGACGGCCGGGGAGGGGGTGGCCCGGTCGGCCTCGAGGGTCTTGGAGCCGGCGCCTCTCAGCCTAGAGAGAGGCGGCCTTGCGTGCCTGGAAGCACTCCTTGCAGTAGACCGGGCCGGCCCTGGGTGGGCCGGAAGGGGACGGTCGTCTCCTTGCCGCACTGGGAGCAGGTGGCCGTGGTCTCGACCCGCTCGCGGGTGGGATGGTTCAAGCGCGCGTTGCGCTTGGCCTTGCAGTCCTTGCAGCGCTTCGGCTCGTTCTTGAAGTTCTTGTCGGCGTAGAAGAGCTGCTCGCCCGCGGTCCAGATGAACGTCTGGTGGCACTCGACGCACACCAGGTTCTTGTCTCGGTACTCCATGGCCTCTCGTCTTTACAGCGCGGCCGCGAGGATGGACGCTGTCACCGGCCACCCTGGCGTCCTCGCCTAAGCTGGGGGCGCTTCTCGCACCCCCAGACCCCCATCGGCGGGGGCACCGGGTTCATTCGTTCGGGGGCGACCACGCCCCCGTTCCCTGACCCCGACCGCCGCCCCGGGGCCACGACTTACTCGGTTTCCCGGCGGATCTTCTTGCGATTGCTCTTGCGGGCCAACGCCTGCTTTGCTCGGCGCTTGTCGCCCGGCTTCAGGTAGAAGCTGTGCTTCTTGATGTCCTTGATGATGTCTTCTTGCTGTACCTTGCGCTTGAAACGGCGAAGGGCGTTCTCGATGGACTCGCCCTCCTGGACCTTGATCTCGGCCAAAACTCAAAACACCCCCAGACAATGGTGAAACGAAGAAAACCCTTTTTCCTCGGATAGGACCCAGGCCTTAGGTCGGAATCGGGCTCGATGCTACGTAGGTTTCCCTACGAGTGTCAAGCATATACGTGGGTATGCTCGGTCATACCATTGCCCTGTACGACGCCGCCTCCCGGACGCCGAGGCAAGCCATCCAGGGGCAAAAATCGAATCATGGCGCCAAGTTACGCACCAGACGCCAATCATGGGAAGATGCCCGCCTTGCCGGGAACGCTCTACGTCGTCGCCACCCCGATCGGCAACCTGGAGGACCTGACCCTGCGGGCGGTCCGCGTCCTGCGGGAGGTGGCCCTCATCGCCTGCGAGGACACGCGCCGGACCTCGCGCCTGTTGCAGGCGCACCAGATCTCGACCCCCACCACATCGTTCTTCGAGCACAACGAGCGCTGGAAGGGGAGCGGATCCTGGGCCAGCTCCGCGAAGGTCGTGACGTCGCGCTCGTGTCCGATGCCGGAACACCTGGGATCTCCGATCCCGGCTTCCGTCTCGTCCGCGACGCACGCGCGGAAGGGCTGGCCGTGGTGCCGGTGCCGGGAGCGAGCGCGGTGGTGGCGGCCCTGTCCGTCTCCGGACTTCCCACGGACCGCTTCCTCTTCGTGGGGTTCCTGCCCGCGCGGGCCCACGCGCGGCGGCAGGCCCTCCAGGACCTGGCGCGGCAACGCGAGACGCTCGTCGTCTACGAGGCCCCTACGCGCGTGGTGGCGGCCCTCGCCGACATGACGGAGATCTGGGGCGACCGCGACGCGTTCCTCTGCCGCGAGGCCACGAAGGTCCACGAGGAGTACGTGCGCGGCACCTCTGTCCGCGCTGCGCGACCGCCTCGCCGAGCGTCCGGAGGTGAAGGGCGAGGTCGTGCTCGTGGTGGAGGGCGCGGCGGAAGAGGCACCGCCGGAGGCGGACGTCGAGACCGTGTACGCGGCCCTGGCCGCGGAGGGGCTCACGCGGCGCGAGGCGGTGAAGGAAACGGCGCGGCGCCTGGGCTTGCCGGCGCGCGAGGTGTACAAGAAGGTGCTCGACACGTCGGATTAGGGTCGCGCCGCCTCAGCGCAGCGGGAAGGCGCGATCGGGGAAGAGCTCTTCCGGACCGACCTTCCGCGAAAGCCGGAAGAGGACGGGCTTCATGAGGTCGCGCCGCTCGTAGGTCACGCCCAGGCGCTCGAGCCGCCGCTCCAGCTTGTCCGCCGCCGCCTGGTTGACGGCGATCAGCGCCGCCTCCGGCGCGGCGTCCACGGCTTCGCGGAAACGGAAGAAGTATTCGGTCGTGGTCGGGCCGAGCTTGGCCGAGCAGGTCACCGACTCGCCGGAGAGGAAGTTGATCTTCGTCGCGAGGTAGAAGTCCGTGTAGCAGGCGCGCACGCCGTCCGCCTGCAGGCCGCGCACGAACGCGCGCCATTGCCGGTCCGCGTCGCGGGCGCCGCCGGCCTGGGCGAGCGACGCGAGCGCTCCCGTGGCGATCACGACTGCGAGCACCATCGCGGCCGATCCGCCCGCTCAGCGCCTCCGCGAGCAGGACAGGCACGACCGCCATCGAAAACAGGAGGTAGCGCGGGTTGCCGGGGATGTAGGGCAAGGCCAGCCAGGCGATCCCGAGGTTCACGGCCGCGAAGATCAGGATCAGCCGCCAGGGTCTTCCCCGCTCGCCCGGCGCGGCGCGCGCCGCCCGGACGAGGCCGGCGGTCGCGGCGACGAGCGCGACCACGGCCATCGCCATCAGCGCGCGATCGATCGCGGCCGGATACCCGAAGTCGTACCCGAGCAGTACCGGCAGTTGATCCGACAGGAGGCTCCAGGCCTTTCCCGCGGACGAGGGGGCGGACGACGACGCAGCCGGGGCGCCGCCCGGGACCAGATAGGCGAACGACTCCCACCCGTTCGCCGCGTTCCACAGGAGGCCGGGAAGATCGCCGAGCGCGAAGCCGAGGAGGGCCCGCGGCGCGACTGCCGACGGCGTCGCGGAGCCGACTCGAGGAGCAGGAACACCGCGACCGCCGCCGCGGGGATCACGGCGAGGATGTGGCACCAGAAGGCGAGACCGAGGAGAAGGCCGATGGCGAGGCAGCGGACGCCGGCGCCCCGGCTCGCGCCGCCCAGCGCAAGGCCAGGACCAGGGCCCAGGTGCCGAGAGCGAGGACCTCCACGTAGTTGCCGTCGTTGCTCAGGCTGTAGCGGGTCACGAAGGCGGGCGAGAACGCGGCGTAGAGCCCGGCGGCGAGACCGCGCGACGAGGGCTGACCGGCGCGCGCGCCGTCGCCGCGCCGAGGCGGTAGACGGCGGCCACGAACGCCGCGTAGAACAGCACGGAGACGAGCGCGAAGGCGCGCGCGGGATCGATCACGGCGGCGAGGGGCGCGGTGAGGATCGCCTTCAGGCTGCCGCTGTACGGCACGTGAGGGACGAACACGTCGTGCGCACGGCCCGTCGCGCGCGTCGAGCGCCACGAGGCCGGACAGCGCGCCGTCCGCGCGTGACGTAGCCGGCCGCGCCCTGCCACGCCATGGGCAGACGGAACAGGACGGCCAGGGCGACCACCATCCACATCCCGACATCGCGCGGAGGCGACGGCGCGCTCGCGTGCGCACGGCGCGACCAGCGCGCAGGCCGCGAGGGCGACGGCCAGCAGCACGGCGCAGCACCGCCGCGGGTACGGCCTCCAGGGCGCGGGGTCGTAGCGGCGCGGCGGCGTCGAACCAGCGCAGGCACACGAGGGTCCAGCACACGGCGGCCGCGGCGAAGGAGAAGAGGCGCGACCGCTCAGTCACGCCGCGCCACGAACACGAGGTCGAGCGCATAGCGCGGGACGAGCGCACCCGCGGCCAGCAGCGCGCGCATCAGCGGCACCGCCCAGCGGCCGATTCCACCGCCGCTGCAGGCGGTCGAGCTTGGGCAGGGGCGAGAGCCAGTTGAGGAGCAGCTCCAGGTGCAGGCCGCTCTCTTCGAGGATGGTCGAAGCCGCGCGCGCGGAGGAGAGCGCGCGCCTCGTCGTAGCTGAGCTCGCTGAGGTGGTCGGGGCTGTACGGACGCTCCGAGCGATCCACGACGTTGGCCAGGCGGAGCCGGTTCGGCGTGGTGAGGACGAGCGTGCCCCCGGGCGCAGGACGCGCCGGAACTCCTCGACGCCCCGCCTGCGGGTCCGGCAGGTGCTCGATCAGCTCGCCCGCGAAGAGCGCGTCGAAAGCCGCGTCACGGAACGGGAGCGGGTGCGCGTCGCCCACCACCCAGCGCACGGCCGGGAACTCCGCCTGGCGCGCGGCCAGGAGGTCGAGGTCCACGTCCGCGGCCACGATCCCGAACGGCCAGTCGGGGCGGATCTCCGTGAACAGGCTGCGGCCGCACCCGGCGTCCAGCACGCGCGACCCCGCGGCGAAATGCCGCGAGGAACAGCCGCTCGAGCTTGCGCAGCATCGCGGCGTGCAGCTCGTGCAGGAACGGCTCCGCGGGCGTGTAGCCGTGTTCGGCGTGGACGCGGTGGTAGTAGAGCGCAGGACCTCGGGATCGGCGACGCGTCCGGCCACGAACCGGTTCTCGAGGACGCGCCCGTCCCGCCGCAGGACGAGCTGGATCCCGACGATCGGGATCGAACGCGTAGTCGGGGTTGGACCAGGAGTCGACGGCGGACTACGCGGCCCGTCCGCCGTCTCCATCCACAGGGAGCCGGGACCGATCCGGGTCAGGTCGATGCCGATCGTGCTCTCGGCGGGGCCTTCCGGCAACGGGAACACCCAGTACCCGACGTGGGTCTCCGGATGCTTCTCGCGCAGATGCGAATACAGATCGACCGCGAAGACGTGGCGCGCGCTGTCGCGCACGTCGCTGCGGAAGCGGAGCTGGGCCCGACGGCGGGTGAGGTCGACGACCGGAGTGAGGGGAGTGATGCGCGCCATGGCCGCGGCCGCGAGCTAGGCGGCCGTAGGCGGCCGCGGAAGCGGTCTCTTCCGGTCCCACCCCGGCTGCGAGTCGTGAGACGAAGGTGGCGGAAGGGTGGACATGACTCGAGGCGCACCGAAAGGTAGCACCACGCGCCGCGGCCACCAACCGGCGTGACCCAGCGCAGTCGCTATTGCGTTCGGGTTTGACACCCTTCTCGGCGGCGTGACAGACTTTTCGGATTCCACTGCGAAGGAAAGAGACCCGGGGATGAAGATCCTGGTCGTCGGGAATGGCGGCCGTGAGCATGCGCTCGTCTGGAAGATCCGGCAGAGCCCGCTCGTCAAGGACGTCTACTGCGCTCCCGGCAACGCCGGGATGGCCGGCCTCGCCGACTGCGTCCCCATCGACACCTCCAACATCATTGAAGTGGCGGACTTCGCCCAGACGATCAGCGCGGACCTGACCGTGGTCGGCCCCGAGCTGCCCATGGTCCTCGGCATCGGGGACGAGTTCCAGCGCCGTGGGCTCTCCATCTTCTGCCCCAGCCGCTCCGCGGCGGAGATCGAGGGCTCGAAGGCCTTCGCCCGCGAGTTCATGAAGCGACACGACATCCCCTCGCCGCGGTACGCGATCTGCTCCTCGCGCGAGGAGGCGGACACGGCGGTGAAGGACGGGACGTCTGGGCTACCCGCTCGTGCTGAAGGTGGACGGCCTGGCCGCGGGCAAGGGCGTCGTCGTGGTCGAGGACAGGGCGGAGGCGCTGGCCGCCGTGGCCGAGATGATGTCGGACAAGAAGTTCGGCACGGCCGGGGCCAAGCTCGTGATGGAGGAGTTCCTGCCCGGCGAGGAGGTCTCATTCCTCGTCTTCTCCGACGGGGCACGGGTGGTGCCGATGGTCTCCGTGCAGGACCACAAGCGCGTCGGCGACGGGGACACAGGATCCAACACCGGCGGGATGGGAACGGTGTCGCCCTCGACCAGCCTGTCCCTCGACGTGCACAAGCAGATCATGCAGGAGATCATCCTGCCCACCATCGAGCGGCCTCAGCGCCGAGGGCCGGCGCTACCAGGGCGTGCTCTACGCCGGGCTCATGATCACGGACAAGGGCCCGCGCGTGCTCGAGTTCAACGCCCGCTTCGGCGACCCCGAGACCCAGGTCATCATGGCCCGCATGCGCTCGGACATCGTGCCCATCCTCCAGGGCGTGGCCGAGGGGCACCTGAAGGAGACCAAGATCGACTGGGCCAAGGAAGCGGCGGTCTGCGTGGTCGTCACCGCCCGCGGCTACCCGGACGCGCCGGAGATCGGGCACGAGATCAAGGGCCTGGAGAAGCTGCAGGGGCAGAGCGACGCCATGGTCTTCCATGCCGCGACCGCGAAGCGCGACGGGAAGACGATCACCGTGGGCGGGCGCGTGCTGGGCGTGACCGCGCTCGGCGCCAACCTCGACGCCGCCGTGCAGCGCGCGTACGAGGCGGTGAAGAAGATCTCGTTCGAGGGGATGCACTACCGCAAGGACATCGGCCAGAAGGCGCTCGCGCGCCTGCACGCGCCCCGCTGACGCCCATGACATCTCCCAATCCCGTGGTCGCGATCCTGATGGGCAGCGACAGCGACCTCCCCACCATGGCGGAGTGCGCGCGCGTGCTCGAGGACTACAAGGTGCCGTACGACATACGCGTCCTCTCCGCGCACCGCAGCCCGGAGGAGGCGGCCACCTACGCGCGGAAGCGGCCGATCGCGGGATGCGCGTGATCATCGTCGCGGCGCGGGCGGGGCCGCCCACCTGGCCGGGGCCATGGCCGCGCACTCGACCCTGCCCGTGATCGGCGTGCCCCTCGACCAGCTCGCCCCTGGGCGGGTTCGACGCGCTGCTCGGCCACGGTGCAGATGCCGCCCGGCGTGCCCGTGGCCGCCGTGGGCGTGGGCTCGATGGGCGCGCAGAACGCGGGCCACCTCGCCGTCGCCATCCTCGCCCTCCAGGACGACGGGCTGCGCACGCGCCTGCAGGCCAAGCGCAAGAAGATGGCGGAGGACGTCGTGGCCAAGGCGGCCGACGCTGCCCGACAAGCTGCGCAAGCTGCTCGGGGCGCGTAGCCACGGCCTTCGGCGGGTCGCCGGCCGCCTCGCGTCTCCCCTCGCCGCGGCCGCCCTCGTCAGCCTCGCCGTGAACCTGGCCGGGATCACGTGGGGCCTGCCCGCGCGCTGGCATCCGGACGAGAAGGCGGACGTGGCCGCGCGCATGGCGCGCGCCGGCACGCTGGAGCCGGACTCGTTCATCAACCCGTCGCTGCCCTTGTACGTCGAATGGCCCTTCCTGTGGATCCAGGCCCGGGTCACGGAAGGGGACGCGCGAGGCCGCGGACCCCTCTCCTCGGACGCATCCTGTGCGCGCTCGCGGGGGCGAGCGCTGTCCTCGTGATCGGCCTGGCCGCGGGACGCCTGCGGCGCGACCTGGGCCTGCTCGCCGCGGCCTCGCTCGCCTTGTCGCCGGGCGTGGCCAACCTCTGCCATTTCGCCACCCCGGAGCCGTGGCTCCTGCTGGGGACCGCGGTCACCGTGCTCTTCGCGCTCGACCATCTCCGGGGAGCGCGCGGCGTGATGGCGCTCGGGGTCGCGCTCGGCCTGACCGCGGCCACCAAATACACGGCGGCGGCGCTGCTCCTGCCGTGCCTGATCGCGATCGTCTTTCGGCCGCGCCCCGCCGAGACCGAAGATCGCGCGCGGCGGCAGGCCACGCTCGTCGGCCTCGCCGGCGCGCGCGCTCCTGGCCCTGGGCGCTCTGCTCGCGACCGGGCCCGGCCGTGCGCTGGCCGGACGCCTCCACCTCAAGGACGTCCGTCTCCTGCGGCCGGAGCACGCGGCCGGTTTCGTGGACTCGGCGGCGCTGCTCCTGCTCGCCGCCGGCGCCGCCCTCGTGGTGGTGGGGGTGGCGGCGCGGCGCGGCGCGGCCTGGGCCCGTCCGCTGGCGCGCGGGGAGGCCATCGTCGTGGCCGTCGTGGCCGCCGTCGCCTTTGCCGCCGCCACCCCCTACGCCGTCCTGCGGCCGCAGGCGTTCCTGAGCGACCTCGCTTTCAACCAGCAGACGCGTCACGAGTACAAGGGCCTGGTCGGCGCCTCGACTTCGTTCGGCCCATACCTGGAGCTGCTCGCGGGCGCGCTCACGGCGCCACTCGCGATCACGGCCCTGGCCGGCCTCGTGGTCGCAGGCCGCGCGCGCCTGGCGCGGAGACCGCGCCGCCGCCGTGGTGCTCAGCGCCGCGGTGGCGCCGTACCTCCTCGTCGCCTCGTCGGGCCACCAGGCCATGCGCTTCCTGATCCCGGCCCTGCCCGCCGCCGCCGTCGCTGTGCCGCGCTCGCCCTGCGCACGATCCCGCCCGCCGCGCATGCGCGCGCCCTGGCCGGTCTCAGTGCTCGCGCGCGCGGCCCTGGGCACGGCGCTGGTGGTCCGTCTCTTCTTCGTGGACTCGCGCTACGGCGCCGCGCGCTGGCTGGAGGCGAACGTGCCCGCGGGCACGCCGGTGGACCTCATCGCGAACAACCCGGCTACGGACCGCGCGCTGCCCGCCCAGAGCTTGCGCATCGTGCCTACCCTCCACGCGAGATGGCGCCGCCCGACCGCTTCGTGGCCGCCGCGTCCGCCTACCGCGGCGAGGGCGCGCCCTGGCTCGTGCTCACCGCGTCGTATTACGAACGGTTCCTCGACCATCCGGACCAGGCGCCGGAGCGGGCCGCCTTCTTCCGGGACCTCCTCGAGGGACGCGGAGGGTACACGGTCGCCGCGCGCTTCCGCCAGTCGGGTTGGCGGCGTCCGCCGGCCGAGTTCCTGGATCCCGAGATCGTGGTGCTGAAGAAGGAAGCGGCGCCGGGGGCCGGCTCAGCTCCCGACGCGGTAGCGCAGCACGTCGACGACGTCGCTCTTCTGCGAAACCACGTCGGCCTCTCGAGTTCCGGCGCGAGATCAGCGCGTGAGCCCGTCGATGTCGAGATGCCGGGCAGCAGGATCAGCTCGATCTGCCGCCGGGGCCGCAGCGCGTCTCCGGGATCGACGGTGAGCGCGCGCCGCCCGCGGTCGTAGGTGAGCCTCATGCCGACGAGGCGCGATCCCCGGCAGCACCGGTCCCGTGTAGCGCAAGACCACGTGCCCGTCGAACGTGTTCTCGTCCATGTCCTTGCTGAACTGCACGACGAAGCGGCTGTCCGCGCCACCTCGATGTCGCCGTCGAGGGAAGCGCGAACACCACCACCGGCGGCTTCTTGGGCTTCTCCGGAGGCGGCGGCGGCTTGACGTCGGCCGTCGCCGACGGCGGCGTGGTGACGCTGGATGCGCACCGCCTTGATGTAGGTCACCCCGCGTATCGTCTCCGGCTTGCCGATGACTTCGATCCACTTGCCGGTATCCCGCTTGAGGCTGGCGTCGAGCTCCCACCCCGTGCCCTTGGGTTTCCTCCCCGTGACCCAGATGGCGTAGAGGTCGTCCTTGATGACCCAGTCCGCGCTGGTGCGCTGGGTGCTGACGGGCAGGTCGCCGTAGAGGTTCTTCCCGCGGAACTTCCCCACCACGCGGATCATCTGGCCGTCGCGCTTGCCCGGCATCCCCACGAGCTTCTCGAGCGAGACCTCGGGCGCCTCGATGTCCCCGTCGGCTCCTTCTCCGGGGGCCGGTGAAGCTCCAGAACTGCACGCCGTAGGGACCTGCGCTCCGGTTTGCGATTGGCCGATCTCGAGGAACACGCCCGTGATCTCCACGTCCTGGCCCATCATCTTCAGCGACTCCTGCTCCCATTCCGACGCCACCTCGCGCACGGGGAGGATGCGGATCTGGTACAGGAGGCCGCGCAGCAGGTGTAGGTCCGTTGCTGCGTTTCGAAGCTGAGCTCGAGACGGCCGTGGGTGTGGACGGCGCGGTTCGTGTAGGACACGGACTCCTGGACGAGGTCGTCCACGGCCACGTCCACGGGCTTGCCGTAGAGGGCGTCGTACCGGCTCACGTCGTCTCCGGCCTCGATCTGCGCCGAGACCGGCCGGGACAGGGCCAGGGCACCGGCCATCGTCAGGAGGGCGGCCAGGGTGCGGGAACGCATGGTTCGAGTATAGGCTCCACGGCAATCGCCCCGTCAAGCGTTGACGGTCCCCTCACCCGGCCGGTAACATTACTGACTTCGCCCGCCGTCCTCGGAAACCCGCACGACAGCGGAGGGACGCATGGCCCCAGAGACGGTCGAGAAGTCCCCGGCCAGCACGTTCCGGCCCTACGTTCCCGACGACGCGAACATCGCCGGAGTTCACCCCGCGCGCGGTGATCTTCGGGATGATCTTCGGGATCATCTTCGGCGCGGTGACGGTCTACGTCGGCCTGCGCGCCGGCCTCACCGTCGCCGCCTCCATCCCGATCGCGGTGCTCTCGATCAGCCTCCTGCGCGCGCATGGGCAGGGCCACCATCCTCGAGAACAACATCGTGCAGACCACGGGCTCGGCCGGCGAGTCCGTGGCGGGCGGCGTCATCTTCACCCTGCCCGCGCTCATCTTCCTGGGCTTCCAGCTCGAGTACACGCGCATCCTGCTCGCTGGCCATCATCGGCGGCATGGCTCGGGCGTGCTGTTCATGATCCCGCTGCGCCGGCAGCTCATCGTGAAGGAGCACGGCAACCTCCTGTATCCGGAAGGCACGGCCTGCGCGGACGTGCTGATCGCGGGCGACAAGGGCGGCTCGTTCGCGAGCCGCGTGTTCTACGGGCTCGGCCTGGGCGGCGTCTACACGCTGTTCCAGAACGCGAACGCCTTCGCGATCGTGCGCGAGACGCCCGACCTACAACCCGCAGCTGGCTGCCCGGCGCATCGCTGCGCGCGGCCACCACCTCCGAGTACCTCGGGCGTCGGCTACATCATCGGCCCGAAGATCGCGGGCGTGATCTTCGCGGGCGGCGTGTTCTCCTGGCTGGTCATGATGCCGGCGATCAAGTTCTTCGGCAGCCTGGTGCCGACGCCGATCTACCCGAGCACGATCCCCATCGCGCCAGATGACGTCGGACCAGCTCTGGCAGTACTACATCCGCTACATCGGCGCGGGAGCGGTGGCGGCGGCCGGCCTCATCACGCTGGTCAAGACGGCGCCCACGATCGTGGCCGCGCTGCACGCGGGCGCCGCCGACCTCCGCAAGAACGGACACGGGCGTGGTCGCCGGCGGAGGCCGCGACCTCGCAGGACCTCCCCATGACCGTCGTGCTGGTCGGCTCGGCGGTGATCGTGCGCCGTGATGTGGGCGTTCCTCGACCTTCATGCCCGTGCCCGGCGCGCCCACCGGCCTCTGTCGCCAACGTGATCGCCTCCGTGCTCGTGGTCGTCTTCGGCTTCCTGTTCGTGACCGTGTCCTCGCGCATCGCCGGCCTCATCGGCACCTCGTCGAACCCGATCTCCGGCATGGCCATCGCCACCCTCATGGCGACGTGCGCCCTCTTCCTGCGCGCGTGGGCTGGACGGCGGCCGCCTACGGCGCCCTCGCCCTCACCATCGGCGGCACCGTCTGCATCGCGGCCGCGAACGCGGGCAACACGTCGCAGGACCTGAAGACCGGCTTCCTCGTGGGAGCCACGCCGTCGGCCCAGCAGAAGGGCCTCTTCCTCGGCGTGCTCGCGTCCTGCTTCGCGATCGGCCTGACCCTCATCGCGATGAACAAGGCGCTCGAGAAGTTCGTGCCCGCCGAGCATCGCCGTGGACGTCGCCCATCCGCCGGACGGCGTGAACGTGGAAGGGACGCGACGTCGAGCACGACGGCCGGACCTACACCCTCCTGAACGTCGATCGGCTCCACCACCATCGCCGAGGGCAAGTACCTGCTCGAACCCGGCGACCGGCCAGGTCGAGATGCAGTGGATCAGGGCATCGGCAGCCAGGACGCACCCGCGCCGCAGGCCCGCCTCATGTCCGTGGTCATCAGCGGGATCCTCAACCGCAAGCTGCCCTGGGGCTCGTCCTGCTCGGCGTGTTCCTGGTGATCGCGGTCGAGCTGCTCGGGCATCCGCTCCCTCAGCTTCGCCGTGGGCTCGTACCTGTCGATCGGCACCACCGCCGCCATCTTCTGCGGCGGCGTCGTGCGCTGGCTGGTGGAGCGCGAGCGCAGGAGACGAAGACCGACGACGAGGCGAGCCCCGGCGCGCTCTACGCCAGCGGCCTCATCGCCGCCGGCGGCATCGTGGGGCTTCTCGCGATCTGCGTGAAGCTGCTGGCCGCGGCCCAGGAGAAGTCACGTGGCTCGGATGGTTCCCGACGCAATGGGGCAAGGTCGGGGAGATGCCGGGGTCACCGGCAGCTCCGCCCTGGGCATGCTGGCGTTCGCGGCCCTGGCCTTCTCCCTCTTCTACTTCGCGCGCAAGCCGCTGGAGACAGCGCCGCCAAGCCTCGGACGACCGCGCGCTCCTCTGAAATGAAAACCCCGGAGGGCTTGAAGGCCCTCCGGGGCCGGTCAGCTGTTGGGATTCGCCAGACTCTGCGGCCTAGCGGGCCCCCAGCCGGTCGGGACCGATCCGTCGTCGGGCGGAGGCTATCCAGATGAACCGTCTAGCCTAGATGTTCACCACTGGCTCAAGAACCTAAGCGTCAGCCACCTCGCGTGATGTTGTGCCGACTGTCCACTGGACCACCTCCTTTCTCGCGTGAAACGAGTGTAGGAAGTGGCCGTTCAGCGCTGTCAAGGGAAAAGTACTACCGGTCGGGTGCTGCGCATCGAGCTGCTACCAACGGTTGTGTCGTATCGCCGCGTTGTCCGGTTTTCGACTTGACACCTTCGAAGGCGCCATGATAGCTTCCCGCGACGTCGCGTGCCTTCCAAACAATTGGCATTGAGCGACTTGGCGCAAATGGCCAGTCGCGTTCGAGAGGAATGAAACTCAAGGTCCTGGGCTGCTACGGCGGGAACATCCCGGGCCATGGGATGACCTCTCTGCTTGCTGAACGACACGGTGGCCCTGGACGCGGGATGGGTCTCGGGCGCCCTCTCCCTGCAGCGATCAGGAGAAGGTCAAGGACATCTTCATCTCCCACTCGCACCTGGACCACACGTGCACGCTGCCGTTCCTCATCGACAACAACTTCAGCGCGCCCGGCTTCTCGCTGCGCATCTACGCGATCCCGGAAGTGGTGGCGTCGATGAAGAACCACCTCTTCAACAACGATCACCTGGCCCGACTTCACGAGCCTTCCGAACGACCTCACGCCGGTCCTCAAGCTGGTCGAGGTCGCGCCCGAGGAAGAAGTGATCGTCAACGGCCTGACCATCCGCCCGGTCCTCGTGTCGCACCTCGTGCCCACCACCGGCTTCATCGTGGAAGACAAGAAGGCCTGCCTCGCGTTCTCGAGCGACACGGGTCCGACGCACCGCTTCTGGGAAATCGTCAACAACGTGAAGAACCTCAAGGCCATCATCACGGAGACGTCGTTCCCGAACGAGTTCCAGGACCTGGCGGATGTCTCCGGCCATCTCACGCCGTCCACCCTCGACGTCGAGCTCGAAAAGCTGAAGAAAGACGTGCCCGTCTACCTCTACGGCGGGAAGCCCAAGCACCTCAAGGCGATCAAGAAGCAGGTCGCCGCGCTCAAGCGCAAGAAGCTCAGCTTCCTCGTACAGGGCAAGACCTACCGCTTCTAGGCTTGATCGGCCCAACGGACGGAGACGGGCACGGAGCGCTCCGCTAGGCGGAGCCGTCCGAGACTCACGAGACTGCCCGCGAGCCCGACCAGCGTGCCCCCGACCACGATGAGCGCGGCCATGGCCGGCGGCAGCACGACCGCGGTGCGGCCGAGCAGATCGGAGGTAGCAAGAAGATCGCGGGACAGCGCGTGGAAGATCCCCAGAGGAGGCCGAGGGCCAGGACTCGCCCAGCCCGCCCTGGATCATCCCTTCCAGCACGAACGGCCCCTTCACGTAGGCGCGGGGCCGCCCCCACCAGCCGCATGATGTCGAGCTCGTCCTGGCGCGCGTAGCACGGTCAGCCGGATCACGTTCGAGATCGTGAAGACGCCGGCCAGGACGAGGATCGCGCCCAGGAACGCACCCGCCCGCGCACGAGACGGACAGCGGTGGTCAGGCGCTGGATCCAGAGGAGGTCGTATTCGACGTCCTCCACGCCGGGCGCTTTCTGGAACGCGTCCACGAGGCGCTGGGCGTCCACGGCCGAGTTGCGCGACGGGCGCAGGGTCACCTCCAGCGACGGCCGGGAACGGGTTCTCGCCCAGGTCGTCCGGCAGCGAGCGCAGCTCGCGGAAGAGGGCCCGGAAGCGGCGCAGGGCCTGCTCCCGGCTGAAACGGTCAACGACCGACTCCACGGCGGGATCGCGCGCGCAGCGCGGCCTGGAGGCTCTCGGCGCGGCGCCTCCGGAGCCGGTCCTCGAGGTAGAACGTCACCTGGACCTTGTCGCTCCAGCGCGCGACGACGCTCGGTCAGGTTGCTGGCCACGGTGAGGAAGGCGCCCGAGCACGAAGAGGCTGACCGCGATGGTGCTGACGGAGAGGCCGTTGATGAGCCGGCTGCGCCAGAGGCTGGTCAGGGCCTCCTCCACGAAATAGCGCGAAGCGCCCGGAGGACCATCATTGCTTTGGCGCTATCCCTCTCCCGAAGAGCGAAATTATAATCGCGCGCACGTGTCCGTCCTCATCGGGGTCGCCGGCGGGACCGGCTCCGGCAAGACGTCCTTCGCGAACCGGCTGCTCGAGCGGCTTGCGCGAGGAGCGCTGCGTCACCGTGGCCCAGGACGCCTACTACAAGGACGGGAGCACGCTCGACCCCCGAGGCGCGCGCCGCCATCAACTACGACCATCCCGACGCCTTCGACACGTCGCTGCTCGATCCAGGACCTGCGCGACCTGAAGGCGGGCCGTCCGGTGCCGCACCTCACCTACGACCACGCGACCTACTCGCGGCAGCGTGCTGCCCGACCGCGCTCACCGCCGCGGCCGGTGATCATCCTCGAGGGCATCCTGATCCTGGCCGAGGAGCCGCTGCGGCGGCTGATGGACATCAAGCTCTTCATCGACACCGACTCCGACGTGCGCATCCTGCGCCGCCTGCGCCGCGACCTCAAGGAGCGCGGCCGCTCGTTCGAGTCCGTGGAGCGGCAGTACCTCGACTCGGTGCGGCCGATGCACCTCGAGTTCGTCGAGCCCTCCAAGCGCTACGCCGACCTCATCGTCCCGGAGGGCGCCGAGAACGAGGTCGCGCTCGAAGCCGTGGTCGCGCGGGTGGACGCCATGCTGCGCGCGCGGCCACCGGCACCCACGGCACGCCCAGGCCGCGATCACTCGCCGACGACGCGCCCGCGCTCCAGCGTGATCACGCGCTTGCCCATGCGCTGGATCATCTCGCGGTCGTGGGTGGCCACGAGCACCGTGGTGCCGCGCGCGTTGACGTCCTGGAAGAGGGCCATGATCTCCGGCGCCATGTCGGGATCGAGGTTGCCCGTGGGCTCGTCGGCCAGGAGCAGCATCGGCTCGTTGATGAGCGCGCGCGCGATGGCCACCCGCTGCTGCTCGCCGCCCGAGAGCTGCAGCGGATAGGCGTGCATCTTGTGGTGGAGGCCCACCGACTTCAGGGCCGCGAAGCGCGCGGCGCTTCTGCTCCTTGACGGGCACGGCCAGGATGCGCAGCACGAAGGCGACGTTCTCGAGGATGGTCTTGCGCTTGAGGAGCTTGAAGTCCTGGAAGACGACGCCGATGGAGCGGCGCAGCTCGGGATCTGGCGCTCGGGGATGGCGGTGACGTTGCGGCCGCCGACCAGGATCTGGCCCTGCGACGGCAGCTCCTCGCGGAAGACGAGCTTCAGGAACGTCGTCTTGCCCGCGCCCGAGGGCCCGGTGAGGAAGCAGAACTCGCCCTTGCGCGATGTGGAGCGTGATGTCGGAGAGCGCCGACGACTCGCGGTCGTACTGCTTGTAGACGTGGAAGGCCTGTATCATTCGAGTGATCAGGGCGCTGCTGCGGCTTAGGCTCGCGTCCCTGGCGCCGGATTATGACGTCTCCGTCTCCGTGCCCGTCTGCCGTGGCAGCGATTATGATCCGAGCGCGCGAGCACGTATGAAGGCCGTCGTCATGCACGAGCACGGCGGGCCCGAGGTCCTGCGCTACGAGGACGTTCCCGATCCCCAGCCGGGCCGGGCGAGGCCTCGTCCGCGTGCGCGCGTGCGCGCTCAACCACCTCGACCTCTGGACGCGCATCGGGCATGCCCGGCCAGATCGGTGACCTTCCGCACATCCTCGGCAACGACATCGCGGGCGAGATCGCGGCCCTGCGCGCGCCCGTCGAGGGCCGATCGCCGACGGCCAGCGCGTGATGCTCTCGCCCGGCACCTCGTGCGGGCGCTGCCGGCATGTGCCTGTCCGGCGAGGACAGCGCCTGCCGGCGCTACCGCATCCTCGGCGTACCAGTTCCGCGGCGGCTACGCGGAGCTGGTGCGCTGCCCGCCGCCGAACGTCATCCCCCTGCCCGACGCGCATCTCCTTCGAGGAGGCGGCCGCCTTTCCCCTCGTCTTCCTCACCGCCTGGCGCATGCTCGTCACGCCGGGCCCGGGCTGCGCGTCGGCGAGGACGTGCTGGTGTGGGCGGCGGGCAGCGGCGTGGGCATGGCCGCCATCCAGGTCGGCCAAGCTGCTCGGCGCGCGCGTCATCGCCACCGCGGGCAGCGAGGCGAAGCTCGAGCAGGCGCGCGAGCTGGGCGCGGACGCCGTGATCGACCATCACGCGCACGACGTGGTGGCGGAGGTGAAGCGCTGACCGCACGCAAGGGGCGTGGACGTGGTGGTCGAGCACGTCGGCGCAGGCCACCTGGGAGCGGTCGATCCTGTCCCTCGCCCACCGCGGGCGGCTCGTGACCTGCGGCGCCACCACGGGCCGCGAGCGGCGCGACCGACCTGCGCTACCTCTTCGCCAAGCAGCTCTCGCTGCTCGGGCTCGTACATGGGCAGCAAGGCCGGAGCTCCTGCAGGCGGCCTCGTTCTATCTTCGCCCGACAAGCTCAACGCCGGTCGTGCACGCGGTGCTGCCGCTCGAGGAAGCACGCCGCGCGCACGAGATGATGGAAGCGTCCCGAGCACTTCGGAAAGATCGTGCTGCAGGTGGCGTGACCGTTACCTCCTTCGCGCCCGGGCGCGCCGCCGTGGGCGGCCACCGCCAGACGCTGCTCGGATACTGGTATCGGCGCCAGCTCCGCTGGGACTCACCCGCGGAGGACCATGGTGGTGGAGGCGGGCGACGACATGCGCCTGCTCGCTGCGCGTCACCTGGCAGGAGGGACGGCGGGACGCGCGCCCCGCGCTCGTGATCGTCCACGGCCTGGGCGGCTGCGGACGCCGCCGGCTACGCGGTCGGCCACCGGCCGCCTGGCCCTGGCCCGCGGATGGCACGTGGCCCGCATGAACATGCGAGGGGCGGGCGACGCCGAAGCGCTGTGCCCGCGCCTGTACAACGCGGGGCTCGACGGCGACCTCTGGCCGTGCTCGCCGCATTGGCCGCGGCACACGGACACGCTCGTCGTCGTCGGGTTCTCGCTGGGCGCGAACCTCGCGCTCCTCGGCCCTGGCCCGCGGTGGCGATCGCCTCCCCGCCGCCCTCGTGGGCGTGGCCGCGGTCTCGCCACCCCTCGACCTCGCCGCCTGCGCGGACGCCATCGGACGCCCGTCGAACCGCCTGTACCAGTCCTACTTCGTCCGCAACCTCAAGCGCGGCCTACCGCCGCCGCCAGCGGCTGCGGCCTGAGCTCTACGAAGCCGGCCGCGAGCGCGGCCTGCGCACCATCCGCGAGTACGACGACGTCATCACCGCGCGCCTACGGGGGGGATACGCGAGCGCGGCGAAGTACTACGCCGCCTCCAGCGCCGGCCCGCGGCTCGAGGGCCTGACGCGCCCCGCGCTGGTGCTGGCTGCGCTGGACGACCCCATGGTCCCCGGCGATTCGGTCGCGCGCTGGCCCCTGCCCGCGTCCGGCCTCGTGCAACGCGAGATGACGTTCACCGGGGGCACGTGGGTTTCGCCGCCCCACGTCCGCGCCCGGTCGCTTCTGGGCGGCGGAGCGCGCTGGCCTTCGTGACGGCGGCCCGGGATCAGAAAGCGAACGGGACCGAACCGTCGTACGCGCGACCGGTTAGCATGCTCCCGTGCTGATCTCCCTCCTGCTGCTCCTCACCCAGGCGGCAGCGGCACCCGAGACCGCGCCTTCGCCGTCACCGCCGTCACCCGCCGCGCGCATCTACGACGCGCGTGAAGGCGAGCGTCGTGACCGTCGAGGTGCACTCGGGAAATCAGGAGGCCAAGAGCGCGCTCGGCAGCGGGCACGTCGTGTCCACGCCGGGCGTGGTGGTCACGAACTACCACGTCGTCGAGTCGTTCCTGGCCGAGCCGGAGCGGTAACGAAGTCCGCGTCCGCGCGGGCGCGGAGAGCTTCCCGGCCATCGTGCGTGCCTTCGACGTGGAGAACGACCTCGCCGTGCTGTCCGTGCCGAACCTGCACGCGGCGCCGCTCGCCATCGCGCCCAGCCTCCCGCCGCCGGGCTCTCCCATCGTGGCCCTGGGCAATCCCCTCGGCCTCGGCCTCAGCCTGAATCGAAGGCATCTTCAACGGATTCGCGGCCAAGGGAGCGGTGGACCGGCATGCTGCCTCTCCATGCCCGCTGAACTCGGGGATGAGCGGCGGCCCGCATCCTCGACACGCAGGGACGCATCATCGGCATCGAACGTCTCCGTCATGTATCTCTCCAACTCGCTCTCGTTCGGCGTCCCCGCGGCGAAGATCGCGCCCCTGCTGGCCGCTCCGCCCGTGGTCCTCGAGCGCGCCGCGCTGCGCAAGGACGATCACGCGCCAGCTCGACGCGCTGGAGGCGAGCATGGTGAAGCGAGCGGTCGCGCCCTACGCCGCGCCCGGGGACGAGACGGCCAGGGTCGGAGGGGCGGAGACCCGGCGGCCGCCCGAAGTGTTCGAGTGCTGGGACGACGTCGAGGTCCACGAGCAGCAGGGGATGACGAAGGCGCGCTTCGGCTGCGACCTGCAGTTCACGCCCTCCATCGAGGACCTGGGCCCGGTCGGTACGATCAGCCTCCTCGTGGAGCACTTCCGCACCACCGGCGGTCGCGTTACGGTTTCTATTCGCCAGCCTCGAGGGCCACGGGCCCGCCCACCTGGGAGGTCAGCGCGCAGGACCCCGGAGGGAGGCACCCTGTCCGCTCCCAGAAGTGCGTTTCTGACCGCGTGACCGCCGGGCGCACGTGTGGAAGACGAGCGCGTGCGTCTCCGCCCTCGTCGAGCATCCCGGGTTCTTCAACTACGACTTCGTGGCCACCACGGTGACCCATCCCCAGCGTGGCCGCGTTCGTCGCCGTGCATCATGAAGGGAGTGCGCCCGGCGTCCTTCCGCACCTTCACCGAGCGTGCGCTCGGCTCGACGCGCACCTCGTGGAGGCGCCATGATCGCCGTCCGCGTCCTGCACCACGGCGTCGTCGTGCGGGAGCAGCTCCTGGCCGGGCTTCCCGTCCGCGTGGGTCGGGCACCGGAGAACGACTTCGTCCTCTTCGACTCCAGCGTCTCCCGAGCCACGTCGTGATCGAGAGCGACGCGTCCGGAGAGCTCGTCGTGCGCGACCTGGGCAGCAAGAACGCCGTACGCCTCGGCCCGCGCCCGGTGACGGAAGCGCCATGGGCGCGTCGTGCGCTGCCTGCTGGGCCGCGTCGAGATCGAGGTCGAGCGCCTGGGGCTCGAGGACACGCTGGAGCTGCGGCCCGGCGACGTGGCCGGCTTCGATCAGCGCCGCTCGACGGCCGCTCACGCCCGCTACGTCGGCCGTCGCCGCCGCGGCCTGGCTGGCCACGGTCGTCGGGAGACCCCGGACCTCTGGTCGCCCTGGCAGCAGAATCGACGGGCGCCGTGCCTGGGCCACTGCTTGGCCGCGCTGATCACCTGTGCCGGTGGCCGGCCTCGTACTCCTCGGCTTCCTCCGGCTGGCCAAGCGACGGTTACGCATCGCCGACACGCTGCGGGCGCTCGCCGTGGTGGCGTGCGTGTTTGCGGCATCGAAGGCCGTACTCACCGATCGTGTATTACGCCTTGCCGTCCGGCGCCTTCGCCACGGTCAAGCAGCTCCTGGACATCGCCGTGACCGTCTGGGCTGTCGTCTATCTGGCTTCGGTGCGCCGGGCCGGCCGCGGTGTCTGGCTTCGCGCCGCCTGGGGGGCGCCACGCTCCTCCTCATCCTGGCGTGTGTCCGGCCTGGGTCGCTGACCCAGAGAGCGCATGGGGATGCCGCAAGTCGACCATCACGTCCAGCCCCCGCTCGGATCCGTGACCGGTCCGCACCGGCCCCTGGGCGCCTACTTCGACCGGCTGGCCGAGGGCCTCGAACACGGCCGCCGAGCGTGCGGCCGAGGTCAACGCGAAGCACGCGGCGGCGCGAGCGGCGCGCGCGTCGCGTCTCTGCGAGCCGCATGCCGCGCGCTCCACCTGGAAATTGAGCTCGCAGCGCCTCGCGGGTGTTATCCAGCTAGCCTGCCTGGGTGGGCCGCCGATTTCGTGCCGGCGCTTCGAGGTCGCTCGTTTCGAGTCCGGTGGTTGCGGCTCCCGGCAATCCGCATTGGCGGGCTCGCTCGTCTTATTCGGCTATCCCGTTCTGGATAGCCCGGGTATCCTCGCGGGAGACTAAGTGCTCGCCAGACCTAATCTATGACCCGCGCCACGGTGATCACCGCACATCTCGTCGCCTTGCCTGTGCGCACTTCGTGCTCGCTGCGCGCCTCGGCGCGGTCACGATCCCCTCGGCACCGAGCGGTCGACATCCAGCTGCATGACACCTATTTCGTGGTGGCTCGCTTTCACGCAACAAAGTCGTGCTCGCGTACGCTCGTCTCGGCGAGCGTCGCCTGCCGCTACGGCGCGACCAATGGGCTGATGGTAGCGTGCGCGGGCGGCCCCTGATCGTTCATGCTCACCTCCCGGGCGGTAGCTCCAGAACCTGGGGCGACAGGGTTCACCCTTGGCCGAACCCCGAGCGGTGATGACCGTCCTACCTTCTCACCCAGGAATGGCCTACCTTTACGTTGCCACCTTCGTGGGAGGCTTCACGGCGCTATTGTCCCTGGGGTATGGCCACGAGCCTTTGGATGATCCGTGCGCGGGGGCAGAATGAGATTGGAGCGCCTGAAGGAGAGGCTGGCGAACAAACAGATGCAGCGGACGAGGCATTGCCTGGATGGAGCCTCGCCGCTGACCTCGTGTGTTAGGCGAACGCTGCTGCATGGAGGAGTGGGCGAAGATGAGCATGCTGGGCCTGGATCCCGAACCAGCGCCGGCTCGGCGGGAGCCGGTGGTGCCTCGCGACCAAGGCTGAGCAGGTGCTCATTCTCGGCGGCATCATCCGGCTTCATCCTGTGGCTGCCGGTCTGGTTCCTTTGGCTGCGAGGCCCGTTCAACGCTTGGTCTGGCCAGTACGCAGACCGCTATCCGGTCTGGGTGCCACTCATTGGGTTCCCGCTGCTGTCGGCCTCTCTTGGTCGAGGCCATCTACAGTCGCCGCCTCTCTGCGAGCGCCGGCCATTGTCGTTGGTGCGGATATCGGTCTCCGTGGCCGTCCTCGCTGCTGCCCAGTGCCATGTCGAGGTCTGCAGCCGTGCGGGCTGAGGTCGCGACCCCTCAGCCGGAGCCACCAGCTGGTCTTGTCGGGCGGCCGAGACTTCGTTACTGACGGGGCATCGTCTACAACACCCGGTTGTTGAAGAACCCCCAGTTACCCACCGAGCGAATCTCGATGAGCGCCTCGAGTGGGAGAGGCTCCCTTGGGGCCCCTTGCGAGAAGGCTATCCCCTGGATGCGCTCTCACCCTCCGGCGAGAAGTACTTCTGGCTGGCCCGGATCAAGCTGTGTACCGGGCGCGTGATGTCGAGTTCTTGCGGGCAACCCTCCCCGGCAGCTCTCACATTCGCCTGCACGACGACTCAGGAGTGAGCCCGTGGTAATCACCCTGCAAGCGATGCACCCGTCGGGCTGCTCTTCCCGGAAAAGGTCGATGCGCGGCAGTGGGCCGGGCAGTAGGGCGTCAGCCCTCGAGGTGAGCAAACCGGGAAGATCCTTAACAAGAACGGCCGGGTACATAGCCCCAACGGTCTCTTCGGATGGACGGGGCCTCGGTAATTGCCTTCGTGCGCTCATCGAATCTGGCCGAGGAGCGTCGTCATGCAGATAGTGGCGCTGGCCTCGGTCGGCCGCCTCGCCGCGCGCGCGCAGTGGAACGTGGCGGGGATGAACATGCAGGGGGCGCGGGTGATGAGGCGCCGCGCGCACGGTCACGGCGTGAGGATCTTCCGCTCCACCAGGACGCAGAGCGTCCCGACCGTCACCAGCGCGAACAGCGCGCGCGGCGTCACCGCCTCCGGGTCGGGCACTTCGCGCAGCCGCGGCAGCCATTCGGACAGCCGGTCCACCGTCTCGCGCGTGAGATGGCCGTCGCGCATGACCGCCGGCGAGGAGAAGTCGAGCCGGGACAGGAAGTCGAGCTCGGAGTCGCGGACCTTGATCCCGAACGCCCGCTCGACGGAGAACACGATGTCGATGAAGTCGAGCGAGTCCGCGCCCAGGTCGTCGAACAGGGCCCGGTCCGGCGTGACCTCTTCGCGCGATCAGGGCCAGGCTGTCCGCGACCAGCGCGCGCATCGTCGACTCGATCTGATCCCGCGTCATTCCCCGCCTCCTCCCCGTCGCGACCCGTCGATCCAGCGCACGACGGCGGCCAGCCCCTTGCGCTCGGTCGTCACCGGCCTCGGCCGGGAACCCCACGGGCACGAGCGCGGCCACCTCCCACGATTCGGGCACCTCGAGCAGGGCGCGGATGCGGGTCGACGGCGACGAGCGGCCCCGTCATCCCGGAAGCGCCCAGGCCGAGGGCGGGCGCGGCGAGCAGGAGGTTCTCGAGGGCCATGGCCGTCCCCATCAGCCCGGAGTCGCGCTCCATGGCGGCGATGAGCGCACGCGGTCGGCGCTGGGCAAGGTCGGCTGGGCGAGATGGGTCAGCAGGGTGAGGGCACGGTGGAGGGCGACGATCACGACGGGAGCGGATCTCGAAGCGCGTGAAGTAGTCGCCGTAGGCGCGGAAGGGCGGGCGCGCTCGCCGGCTCGACGTGGCGCGCGATCCGCTCCACCGCCTCCCGCACCTCCGCCGCCATGCGCGCGATCCGGTCGGCGCTCGTCACCACCAGGAAGCGCCAGGGCCGCTTGTTGCTCGCGGAGGGAGCGGTGATGGCGGCCTCCAGCAGCGTCTCCAGCAGCGCGCGCGGCGGAGGCTCGGGACGGAAGCGCCGCACGCTGCGCCGGTCGCGCAGGAACGCGTACAGGGACCTCGGCGGCGGGGGTCATGGCTCGAAGCCTCCGTCGACCGCATGCACGGAGCCGGTGATGAAGGAGGCGGCGTCGCTCAGGAAGGTAGACGGCCAGCGAGGCCACCTCCTCCGGCGCGTCCCAGCCGTCGCAGGGCCGTGCGATCGAGAACGGCGTCGTCCCCGGCGACGGCCCGCGTCGGCGCCAGCATCCCGGTGTCGATGGGGCCGGGACGGATGCCGTGCACGCGCACGCCCTTGCGTCCGTACTCCACGGCCAGGGCCCGCGTCAGCGATTCCAGGCCGCCCTTGGTGGCGGCGTAGACGGACTGGCCGCGGACGGGCCGGGTCGCGGCCACCGAGCTCACGTTGAGGATCACCCCGCGGCGCCGCTCGATCATGGAGGGGAGGACCGCACGCGCGCAGAGGAGCGAGGCCGAGCAGGTTGACCTCCATCTGCTCGCGGATCCGCCTCGTCCGCGGTGGCGAGCAGAAGGGCCGGATGGCTTGACCCCGGCGTTGTTGACCCAGCCGTCTATCGGTCCCTGCCGAGCGAGAAAGCCCGCGACGGCGGCGCCGATCGCCGCCCCGTCCCGCACGTCGAACGGGATCGGGACCAGCCGCTCGGGGTTCTCGGCCACCATCGCGCGCGCCTCCTCCTCCGAGCGATGGTAATGGACGCCGACGGTGGCGCCCGCCCGCGCCAGGCCAGCGCGAAGCAATACGTAACTGGAACGAAGGCTAAC
>ERZ1370068.1054-contig-10964_pt1 | contig 41047 bp, 59 predicted proteins | sample MGYA00561227_ERZ1370068 | MGnify/ENA primary metagenome ERZ1370068 (study PRJEB38410, sample SAMEA6850437) | metagenome | study: Metagenomic assessment of the ecological functions of the soil: analysis of the soil microbiota associated with the... | reverse complement strand
GGTTACGTATTGCCAGCAAGCCACGTGCCCCGGATGGATTGATTGCGGCCCGGTCGCCACTTGGGGGCCCGCTGAGCACGCGGCGATGGCGAGCAGCCAGCCGAGTACGGCAGTGCTACGAAACTGGCGATGAGAAGGCCACTTGGCGCGGGCATGGTAAAGTAGTTCCGAGCGCACTTCGTAGGTTCCGCGAAGTCAGGCTTTGCCGGGTGGCGAGGCCTCACCCTTGGCGCTCTGCCGCTTGGCCCCGCTGCCTGCACCTGGCTTTGGTCCGCGTACGATGCGCGAGCAGCAGGCTTGACTACGCGGGCTGCGTGGCCGATGGCGGCAGCGGCAGACGCTGCACCACATCGTCCGGCTGCGCCATGGCGACGTGCCGGCATTTCTCAGCGTCAGCCAAATCCTGGCCGGCTATTCGCTGCAGGGGTATTCAGCGCCGGGACCGAGTTGCTGACCGGTGGCAGCCGCCTGCGCCTCTCCCAGATGATGCCAATGTCGGCAGTGGGCGGAACGTTCACCAACAGTCCCACCGTGACCTTACTCGCCAGTTACCGGGGCCGATTTCGCTCGCACGTTTCTGGCACCGATGCAGCCTGCCGATTTGTTCGGGCTCATGGTGGGGGCATCCATCTCGCCGGAACTGGTGCTCGGGCTGGGCCTGCACTCGATCGGCGGCTACGCCAACGAGCGAGCCTCCCCGAGCGGGCAGATCGCGGCCGACCCGGAATTCGGGAGGTGCTGAAGCCGCTGCTCGAGCTGCAGCGCACGGGCCGGCTGTCGGTCCAGCTTGAGGTCGCTGGACAAGCCCGGCTCGGCACTCGAGATCGGCGTCGGCGACCGCGAAGACGCGCCCGAGCGACGGCTGCGGCACCGCTGGCGCTGGCACCGGACCAGACCACATTCCCAGTGACCTATACGCTGTGCGCGGCAAGGCCCGGGCAGATCGCGATCCGCACCCGGTCGCCGATCGAGGTGCTCGACCAGCTTGCCGGGGACGTCGGACGCCCCCGACGACGTCGCCAACGGCAGCACCTATGCGCGGAGCCTTCCACTCGAACGTAGCGTGGCGGAACGCCTGCCGCGTCTCCTGGTGAATCACGGTGTGCTCGAGCCGCGCAGCGCCTACGCGGCAGTCAGCTACAACGGCACCCGGTTCTGATCGGCGACGATGATCTCGCCACCAGCGCGTGTTCAGCCTCGTGATGCTGTTGCCGTCCCTCAGCCAGAGCAGCTGGGCCAGCCACCCGTGATCAGCATCCCGGTGGGCTGAACTTCACGTCAGTGGCAGCATCACATGGGTGCGGTACGTTGCGCGGGATCTGAGCCGCGCGCGATAGGCGAGGATATTGGCAGCTCCGGGCGGGCGATGCCGAGATTGAGTAGTGCCAGCAGGCGCAACCGGATCGGGATATCGCCCATGCTGAGCGCATCGCCGGCGACGAAGGGCCGCGAGGCGAGGTGCGGCGTCGAGGATGCGCATCGCCTGACTGAGGCGCTCGGCGCTGGCCTGATCAGCGCCATGTCGCGCCCTCGGGCGGGTGCGAATGAGGCCGATGAAAACGGGTGCCGTCGCCGGCTGCAAGGTGTGATCTGCCAGTCCATCCAGCGATCGGCCTGAGCGCCGGACCGGGTCCTCTGGCCAGAGGCTGCCCGTCGCGTAGCGGGCCGCGAGATAGCGGACGATCGAATTGATTCCAGATATAGTCGGAACTGTCCTGAAGAACTGGATCAGCTGGAAGGTTGGGATTCATGGCCGCATACTTCGCGGTATCGATTCGGCCAAACGACCGCCGGCCTCGATGCGTTCGTGCGGCAGGCCGAGTTCCGCGACGGCCCACATTACTTTTGACATTGATCGAGTTTCCGTCCTACCCCAAATTTTCATCATGCTCCTCGTCCTCCGCTGCTGCTCCGAGAGCGCGTGGCTGTTCCTGCCGCAGCTGCAAGGTGTCGACGCGACAATCCTGCAACCGCTTGACTTGACCGCACTGCCCGGCACCGGCGATCCCTTTGCCCTGTCTGCGATCGATGCCACCGGTCGTACACACCTGAGGGGCGCACCGCGCAGTTGCGCATCGGCCACGATCGGTGCTAGATCAGCTGCAAGCTCGAACATATGGGTGCGAGAATGCGGGAAACGGAGTGGCCGACGCCCGGCTTGCTGGGCGCCTGTTACCTGATGTGGGCCGGTGTCACGGCCTTTTATGATCAGATCGGCTACGCCCTGGCCGCTGTCCCGATCCTGACCATCGTCCTGACGCAGTTCTCCTCGCTGCAGCACGAGGCCCTCCACGGCTACCCGTTCCGGGCAACGGCAAGCTCAACGAGCTCATGGTCTTTCCGGCGCTCTCACCTGCTGCCCTATCGCCGCTTTCGCGACCTCCATCTGCAGCACCACCGGGTCCCGACCCTGACCGATCCGCAGGACGATCCCGAGAGTTTTTACCTGCCGATCACCCGCTGGCATGTGGTCGGACCACCGATGCGCCGGGATCTTGCACCCGGAACAACAGCCTGCTCGGCTGTCTGTTGCTTGACCGGCTCTTGCCATCACCGCCTTCTCGTGGACGAGGTGCGCCGCCTCGTCCGCGGCGGCGGCGCGCGTCTGGGGTAGCCTGGGGGCTGCATCTGGTCGGCCTGATGCCAGTGGTGGCGTGGCTGTGGTGGGACAGGATCCCACGTGGTGCCCTACCTGATCGCGGTCTATGCCTGGCTGTCGGTGCTGATGATCCGACTCTTCTCGAGCACCAGGCGCGTCGGAGGCGGCGGAGGCGCGAACGGTGATCATCGAGCGCGGCGGGCCGTTCGCCCTGCTGTTCCTCAACAACAACCTGCATGCGGGTCCACCACGACCGGCCTTCCGTGCCCCGTATCGGATCCTGAACTCTACCGGCGCGACCGACCGCTACCGCGCGCACCGGCGACTATCGCGCAATACCGCTCCTACTGGGACGTGTTCCGTCGCTATCTCGTCGCTCCCATGAGCCGGCATTTGCCGCTGGAAAACCGCCGGGTGACTGCCGGGCCGGCTGGCCCGGTCGCTTCCTGCCGATGCACGACCATCCGGCCGTCCGCTGGGCTACCGACACGCTCTGGCAGCCCTGTCCAGCGCCCTTCTGGCGGAGCGCGAGGCGGCCCCGGTGGCGCTCGACCGGAGGCCCGACTACGCCTCGGTTTAGCTGGAGCGGGTCTGTCCTGTCGCAGAGACCTGCGGCTATCCCAGGCCGCTCCGGCTGCGCGGCCATGTCCGGCTGGTAGCGACGCCCGTCTATCGTGCGGACGATGTGACGGCGCCAGCTACCGCTCCTCTGGTCCGCCCGGCGACCGGGGGCCGAGAGCTTGGCCGATCGCGCGGCTGTCGGGTTGCTCAACGCCGACGATCTGCAATCCGCCGCAATGCCTTGCGCGCTGCCGTGGCGCCGTTGGCGCACGACGGCCGCTTCTTCGGTGGCTCAATCCCCTCACCGGCAGGCATCGCGCGTCCGCCAAGGCGGTCGTCGACGGCGCTGCCGATTCAGGCAACATTGATTGCGTGAGCGCGCTGCTGCGCCGCTACGAGCCCGAGCTCACCGAAGGCCTGCGCGCGATCGGCTGGACCGCGTCGGCACCTGTTGCCACTGATCACTGGCCTCGCGTCGAACTTGCCAGCGATCGTTGAGCGCCGTAGCGGCGGTCATGGCTGATCCCGGCCTCGTGTCGGCACGGGAGGCGATGCTGGATCGAAAGTGGTCGAGATCCTGTCCGACGCGGATTATGCGCCGATCATGGCGATGGAGCGCGAGGCGATCGCGTCGGGCTGGTCGCGACCTTGCCTGACCGGGCAATTCAGCCGCCCACTATCGCGAGGAGGATGACGACTTCCGCATCCGGATCCAGCCGGGTCTGCAGCGTGGCGCGTCGCCGGCGACGAACACGCTGATCGCTGGCGCAGCCGTGTGCAGGGATCGCACAGCTGGTCGCGCATGCCGGGCCAGCGCGTCGAGCGCGCTGATCACTTCCGCGCGACCGTGGCTGCCGCCAATTTCGACCTGTCGCGGTGCACCCGGAAACAGGCGGGCCAGCGGCGGCGGCAGCGTCACCCGAACCGGCATCAGCCGTCGACGACCAAGGTTTCCACCGACACGACTGTGGGTGCGGTGCGGCCACCTCGCGCCAGCTGTCGCCCTCGTCGGCGCTGGCGAACAGGCTGCCACCGTTGGTGCCGAACAGACGCCGCCGGCTCCAGCGTCGGTGGCCAGCGCCTGGCGCAGGACGGCGAAGTAGGCGCCATCCTGGGGCAGCCCCTCGATCTGCGGCGTTTTTGAAAGACCAACCCAAAAAGTACCAAATATCAATGGGTTAGAAGGCGCTACAGAGGTTCTACTAGATGTTGGGGCTTCAACCTAGCGCAGCCACTAGCCAAGCCTATCCTTGGCCTTCTAATTGAGACTGTGGGCTGCAAGCCCCCGACAGATCAGCTGATAGATCAGCGATTGTCCGCAATCTCTCTGCCCCTGCCCTGCCCAGCGCAGACACTGCGCAGTCAGCATAAGCAATATCAGCGGACTGAGACCACGACCACGACGACAACCAGCCCGACCCTAGCCCAGCCGCGATGATCGGGGCCATGGCCGCCCGGCTGGGTCCCTCCCGGGGTGGGGGTGCCGGGCGTGATCCGCAGCCTATCGCTACCGTACAACCACAAGATCAGACCGCGAGTTGCGACGCAGCTGACAGCGGAAATCTAAGCGAACAACATAAAGGTTCAAGAACTTGCAGACGAGCATTCGCGATGAACCGGCGGCAGTGGAAGCCGGCTCGACATTCTGAGAAGCGAACGCGGCCGGTAAGCAAGCGAAGCGCGCGACATCCGGCGCCGCTTTCCCGCAACCCGCTGCTGGTCATCGACGGGGATTCATTCGCGCATCGTTCTTATCACGCCCTTCCGAAAACGATCCTCCGGCGCGGCCGTAAGCCCGCCGGTGCAATCCTTGGCTTTGCCAATATGCTGCTCCGCTTCTATCGCGATGAGCAGCCGCGCGCTGTGTTAGTTGCCTGGGACACGTTGGACGTCCCCACCTACCGGCATGAGAAATTTCCAGCTTACCAAAGCGGCCGCGAATTTGACGACGCCTTGCTCGAGCAGCTCGATGTGCTGCCGGAATTTGTTGCCGCCTGCGGATTTCAGAATGCGAAAGCGCCGGGCTTCGAGGCGGATGATTTTCTCGCGACCGCTGCCGCAGCGGAAGAGAAGCGCGGCGGTACTGTCCTCATTGCGAGCGGCGACCGCGATACGTTCCAGCTCGCCTCGGACCATACCACCATCCTTTATCCCCTCCGCGCAGGCGAGATGGCACGTATCAGCCCCGCCGAGGTTCGCACGCGGTATGGCGTCGAACCCGCCCAGGTCCCGGATTTTATCGCCTTGCGCGGGGATCCCTCCGACAAGGTGCCGGGCGCACCGGGGGTGGGCGCAACCGGTGCTGCAACGCTGCTGCAAAGATACGGCTGTCTCGAAGCCGCGCTTGAGGCTGGGCGATTTTCCGCGATGGCAGAACGCTTACGGCTTTTCAGATCCCTCGCCACCATGAACCGAAAGGCTCCGTTGCCGAGCCTTCGGAGCCAAAAACCAACGTGGTACAAGCAGCCGCACTCGCTCGAGAGTGGGAGCTGAATCAACTCCGCCCATAGACTCGAGGAGCTTGATGCGCAGGGCTAAGCTGCTGCCAAGGAACGACAGCGGAGGTATGCTCATGGACGCGCCGAATAAGGAATTCGCGCTCGCGGGGAGCCTCGAGGAGCTGAAGGCGAAGGGCCGGCTCGTTGTGCACGGTGGCCATCGTCCGATCCTCGTCATCTACGACCGCGGGCGGGTCTTCGCTCTCGACAATCGTTGCCCGCACATGGGCTTCCCGCTCGAGCGCGGCAGCGTCGCGGACGGCATCTTGACCTGCCATTGGCACCACGCCCGCTTCGATCTCGAAAGCGGCTGCACCTTCGACCTGTGGGCGGACGACGTACCGATCTGCCCGGTCGAGGTGCGCAATGGGGACGTCTGGGTGAAGACCACGTTCGGTCATGCCGATGCCGCCGCGCACTTGGCGTCAGCGGCTTGAAGACGGCCTCGCCCACGATCTCGGCCTCGTCATCGCCAAGGCCGTGCATGGTCAGCTCGCGGACGAGGTACCGCAGGCCGACATCGTGCGGCAGGTGGCGTTGTTCGGGGCGCAGAACCGCGACGGCTGGGGCGTGGGTCTCACGATCCTAACGGCGCTCGCCAATCTCCTGCCCGTACTGCCAGAGGAGGAAGCCTATCTCGCCCTGTTCCACGGCGCGCGCCGCGTGGCGGCGGACTGCGACGGCGAGGCGCCGCGGCGGGAACGTGCGCCGCTTGGAAGCCGGCCGGATCCGGCCGCGCTCAAGCGCTGGCTGCGGCGTTGGACAAACGTGCGCCATCGCGAGGCGGCCGAGCGCACCCTGCTCACGGCGATTGCGGCCGGTGCTCTCGCCGGCTGTACTCGCCGATGCCCTGCTCGCGGCCGAGACCGAGCGGGCGTTCGCCGACACCGGACACTCGCTCGACTTCATCAACAAGGCATTCGAGTGCCTCGACCTGATCGGCTGGGAGCACGCGGCGGCTCTGCTGCCGACTGTCGTCGGCCAGATGGTGGCGGCCCGTGGCGCCGAAGAATCGACCGCGTGGCGCCAGCCCGTTGATCTTGTTGCGCTCGTGTGAGGAAGCAGCCAGCCAGCTGCCGGAACTGTTCGCTGCCGGCCGCGGCGTGCATGGCTGGTCGGATCACGCGGCGCTCGCCCGAGAGCTGCTCGGTGACGATCCGGCCAGGATCGTTGACGCGCTCAAGGCGGCGATCCGCGCAGGCGCCGCTCCTGCTGACCTTAGCCGATCGCTCGCTTACGCGAGCGGCGCTCAGGGTGGCGCGCTTCGGCAATGCCAACGAGCACGCCGACTGGGAGACGGCGCACCACGTCTTCACCTACGCCAACGCGGTCCACCAGATGCTCAACGCGGATCGGGACCGCCAACATCGACGGTCACGTCACGGCCGTGCGCGGCGTACTGCACGGAGCGATGGCGCTCTACCTTGCTCGCTATCTCAATGATGCCGCCGGCGCGCATCCCGGGCGACGGCGGCGAGCAGCTCGGACGACCTGCCCGCCGATGCGGAGACGATCCGCGCCGCCTTGTTCGACGCCTTCGACCGGCAGCGACAGGTCGATCTCGCGGCAAGGCTGGTGGCACGGCATCTCACGCTCGGCCATTCGCCGCAGGCACTGATCGCCACGCTCGCGCGTGCGCGTGCTGCGCGAAGATGCAGGCTTCCATGCCTATCAGATGCTGGAGGCGGGAGTCCGGCAGTTCACGGCGTGGGGTGACACCGACGAGGGCCGGCACATCCTCATTGCGGTTGCCCGCTATCTTGCGGCCCACTCACCGACCGAACGCGCGGCACTGCAGACGGCCGACATCGCCCGGCGCTTGATGCGGGGCAGCGAACTGCATCAGGAGGTCGGAGTGTCGTGACGACGCCTCGTGTCCGGTTCGCATAGATTTTTGTAAATTCGGCTCCGAGTAAGAATATTTGAGCGGAGTAATAAACCCACAACAGCAATACAATAAGGCCACCCGCCGCGCCGTAGCTCGACGCGACTGCGCTGCTGCCAATATACCACGCAATCAGTGATTTACCGACGTTGAAGAGAACCGACGTGATCAGAGCGCCCGTCACAACATCGGTCCATTGAAGAGTTCGGTCAGGTAGAACCTTGTAAATCGCACCAAAAAGAATTGCCAAAAAGCAGGACCGACACAGCAAAATTCAGCACTGGGAGAATTAGCTTTCCCATCGGCAAGACAGTGTCCAAATAATCTCCGAAAGCCGTAAGACCGGCGCTGATTATCAGCGAAACGATAAGCAGAATCCCAAAGCGCCGACCAATCCTAAGCTGACGGCGCGCGCACGGATTAAGCGAGACACCGTTGTAGTTTGCGGGTTCGCTTTCCAAATTGCATTCAAGGCGGCTTGCATCTCGCCAAATACGCCCGACGCCGTGGCGATTAAGACTGCGATGCCAATTATTGTCGCAATGATGCCTGAAGACTTCTCCGCAGCGCTTGCAATGGCAGACTGCAAAACCTCCGCCGTCTGGCGTCCCATAAGATCGCTAAATTGCGAAGTTATGGCATTTTGAGCAGCCTCCTGTCCGAAGACGAGCCCGCAATCGCAATCACTGATCAGTAAGACAGGAGCAATCGAAGTGGCAGTGTAGAAGGCGATGGCAGCGCCCCGCGTCAATGCTTCGTCATCGATGAAAGACAGCACTACGTCCTTGAGCGTCCTCCAAGTTGCAGAGATCATTCGCCATCGCTCCGCACGCGTCCACCGCCATTCCTGGGATACAATGGCAATTCTCGCAAACGTGTTCCAGTTGTGCGAGCCGGAACCATCAAGCGGAGCAACCGGCGGAAATGCTTGTCCGCACGAGACACCAAGGCATCAGCGACCAAAGTGACCACCCTCACCCCAACGACGTGGATGAGTTGGCGCGGAAAGCGGAACGAAAATAGGACCTCACCGCTTTAGCTAGGTCCATTCAGCGGAAGTGTAAGGCGTCCCTTATGCGACGCGTCGGAGGCGCGAATGTATTATTTCGAAGCAACCAAAAGCAAACTGGAACAGATCACCGGGGTGGCTCGGCTTAGCGCGCGGCAGGTAAAAAAGCACATCCGAAAGAGAAAGCCGCTCGCAGTTTTTTTTGACGACAACGGTTACGTGCCGAACAATCCTAAGTTTCCATTCCTGCATTATCGCAACGTGGTCTCGCTCACCGAAGGCGGTCGACCCCGCGGCCGTCTTTGAATCTCTTCAAAACCAATGGTTGGATAGGTGCATGGCGAAACGGTATTTACGATTACATTCATTTTCATCCGCGCACGCATGAGGTCCTGGCATCGCCCGCGGACGAGCGCGTGTTCGGTTCGGCGGCAATAGAGGAAAGGCCGTCAGCTTACGCTTGGGCGATGTTGTTATTTTACCGGCGGGAACGGGCCATCAGGCCCTACAGGCGAGTAAAGATCTTCTCGTGGTCGGAGCTTATCCCGTGTCAGGAAAAATACGACGAGTTCAGAGCGCGTCCGGCAGACCATGCCAAAGCGTTACGCATGATATCCAAGGTCCGCGCGCCGACCAAAGATCCAGTATTTGGCAGACAGGGACCTCTCAAAAGACTTTGGAAGTAAAGAACGCGTGGAAGGACGAACTCGTAAGGCAATTCCTCAGGTGGCTGCCCGACAAACCAGACGAAGCCAATTGCTACGCGCGCTAGGGCCTGGACTCATCACCGGCGCCGCAGATGATGATCCTAGCGGCATCGCTACGTATTCGCAGGCCGGGGCACAATTTGGATTTTCCATTACGTGGACCTTGCTTTTCACGTACCCGCTGATGTGCGTTATCCAGGAGATTAGCGCTCGCATCGGCAGAACGGACAGGCAAAGGAATTGCAGCCAACATTCGGAACCACTACCCAAGTTTTGTACTCCATGTCATTGTTTTCCTTTTGGTGATTGCCAACACAATAAATATTGGAGCCGATTTGGGCGCAATGGCGGATGCGCTGCGTTTGCTTATGGGCGGTTCGACGGTCGCATACGTTGTGATGTTCGGATCCATATGCGCATTTCTCCAGGTTTTCGTCCCCTATTCTCGTTACGTGTCATATCTCAGATGGCTGACGTTCGCGCTATTCACATACTTCGGTACAATCATCGCGGTCGAAATCCCCTGGGGCGAAGCAGCGAGAGGCTTTTTCATTCCGACAATTTCCAGAGATTCTGATTTTTGGACACTTGTGATGGCAATATTTGGCACAACAATTAGCCCGTATTTGTTTTTCTGGCAGGCTTCGCAAGAGGTCGAGGAAATCAAAAACGTCGGGCCAAGGAAACCTCTTGGTTACGGCGCCGTCGCAGGGTGCGAACGCCCTGCAGCGAATTAAGGTCGACACTTATATAGGGATGGCGTTCTCCAATCTGGTTGCACTGGCGATTATGTTTACGACCGCGGCAACCCTGCATGCGGCCGGAATGACCGACGTTCAAACATCGAGTCAGGCGGCCGAGGCATTAAGACCGATCGCAGGTCCTTTCGCGTTCGCCATTTTCACAATTGGCGTGGTTGGTACCGGATTGTTGGCCGTGCCGGTGCTGGCGGGCTCCGCTGCTTATGCCATCGGTGAGGCTTTCAGGCGGCCCACGTGGGCTCGATCGAAAGCCTCAGACCGCAAAGGCTTTCTATGCCACTATTGTTATTGCTACTTTGAGTGGCTTAGGCATTACCCTTTCACCGCTTGATCCGATCAAAGCGCTTTTCTGGAGCGCCGTTATCAATGGAGTAGTGTCAGTACCTGTTATGGCGATTATGATGTTGATAAGCGTCAATAAAAAATTATGGGCAAATATATTGTGCGTGGCGCGCTACGCATCGTGGGCTGGATCGCCACCATTGTGATGGCGGTAGCAACCGCCGCAATGATAGGGACGAGCTTTTGGAAATAGCCACGCCAATGGCTGCGACAAAGCGGTCATTGCCACCGCCCCCGTGATCGTATTGGCCAGGGTATTTCCCGTGCCGGTAAAGTCCCCAACTCCGGTGAAGGTCAAGTTCTCGACGTTATTGATAGCGTCCAACGAGAACGAATTGAGCGTCGTCTCTGCCGCCGACGTATAAATCCGTTGCCATCGCAGCGGTGTCGATACTCTTGACCTGTCCGGTACCACCGCGGGGGGCGACCGCGGCATCGGCAACGACACCTAGTGGTCGACAGCCTTGGCGACGCGGTGATCGAAGCGGTCAGCGAAGGCACAGATACAGTCGACGTCACTGGCAGTAACGCGACGAGCGCCCAGGATCGGCAGCGATGGGTTGAGCGGCATTGAAATGTGGATCGGGCGATTGCTGCAGCGGCTCTAAAAGGGGGACGTGAAAAATGATGTTGCTGCACGCAGCTTCCCGGCAATCATAGCTTGCCTTGGTGGGAAACGCCGAGGATTTAGCCAAGTGCCCGAAGAGTCAGGGCGTCGGGAGCATGTGGCATTCGTCACACGTCGGTTAGTCTCTCTGCGCTGCAATTAAAGTCATGTTGACGCGAGAGCCAAATTTGAGGATTTCAAAGGGACGCGGACTCGCCTCCAAGGTGTCTGCGCTGTAGGAGTTAGCTTGTGGCGATTGTCACGCGGTTTCCAGAGCAATCCGGCCCGGAGCAGTATGCTCCCCGGACCAACGTCCACCGAAAGAACTGAGCGATATCGATCAGGCGGTAAACGCGTTTGAAGATACCCTCCGTGAGTCCCTCCGGCACTTACCGCACCAGCAAAGAAGCAAGACCCATGATCCGGTCAATGATCCGCCCGCAGAAAATGTGAATGAGCTGATCCGGAGTGTCGCCGGCGCTTCGATAGAGGAAATCGACCGCGTCATTCTTGAGCTGCAAAAAGTGCGCGATGTTTTGCTCAATGAGGGCAAACGACTCAGCGATGAAGTTGCCCGTTTCGCCACTCTCAGCCACATGTCGATGTCGGCCATGAAGACCATCGCCGACAGTCTCAAGCCGCCCAAGGGTAATGCTGGATAGGGCGTAGGCTAATAGCCGTCGCGGGCAAGTGTATCCTAGCCCGTCTCATTGAGAAGCGTGGCCGTGATGCAAAAAGCTCATCGATTGGCTCGATGAATTGACCGCCGAGTGCCCGAAGAAGATTGCACACAACATGAATGATCCGTGCGGCGCGAAGCGTCCGCAATACCGAAGGTGCTGTAGCTAATCCTCTGGTCGCCCCAACGTGCGCCAGGCCAAATCAGTCGAACTCTCAAAATCTTCCAAAAATCTCCATGGCCTGACTGTAACGATTTTTTAGTGGAACGAGATCAAAATGCCCTCAGTCTGCGATTCCCATTCGGTGGACTAAGGCGACCGCGACCGATTCCTTCGAGCCACCGGTCTCGGTCGCCTTCCTCTCCCCAAGAAATTCTCTACAAAAATTCGCAATACGTGATCGGGAAATCCCGGAATTCTCTATCATCAGGCAGCGAGCGAGCCAGCGGCTTTCCCTGAGTCATCGAGGATGCTTTCGCCAACTGGGTCCGGAGTGTTCATCACCGAATGTTGTGGCCCGCCGAATTCGCCGCTAGTATATTTCTCACCGGATACCGCTTGTGAGTTGACCAAGGTGTTCGACAGGCTGAAATTCGTCGCCCTCTGGGGCGTTCTCACCTTGACCTTCGCCTTTCCGGCCTTTGCCGCGCCGGAAGAGACGATCACCATCGCGACTCTGCTGAAGGGTGGCTGGCAAATCGTCGGCTACACCGGCACATCGGACGGCCGGTCGGCGTTCATCTTATTCCGGCACCCGGACGAGCCGTATCTCGTGCAATGCCGTGCAAGTTATGACGTGACCCGCACACCAAGTGTTACCTTGAATTGCTACAAACTTCAGTAGCGCCGGGACGGCCTCGCTTCTTTTTCGCCCGGCTGCTTTATCGGCGACACAGTTTGTCCCCGGGCGTAGATTGATTTTTTCCGGTTGGGTTGCGGCGGGTGGCATAGGGTCGCAGAATTTTTCTCTAGGGCTTCTTGCCCTTTGCTGGGCCATATTCTTTTCGCTGGAGGACTCACAAATCGATTAGAAACATTCAAGACGCTCATCCTCTTCCTTAACAAAGCGACAATCGCTCACCGTCTTGGCACGAGAAGAACCTTGCTTGGGCTTCGGCGCTATCTTCGCATCATAGCAGTTCAGCCGTTCCTTGCTTTGATCTTCAATTTCAAGGCAGGTCCGCAGTGTCTTTAATGGAACTTGCGCCACCGCGAAGGTCTTAACTTTTCTCAAATCAGGCGGCAGTACCGAGATTGAGACAGCCGGATCGTTGGCCGCTGGTTCCGGCATCGTAGCCTCGGGCTGCGCACGCTCGGCAATTGCAGCTAGCATCAATTGGCGTTTCTGTTCTGGAAGCCAGATGTCTTCGCCCTTCTTTTCTGTAAGTCATTGATATATGAAAATCTCGTCTCCGCCCCCGCAATGGAGGAGGGCGGCTTCGTTTTGCCGCTAAAATCGTAGAGCTGCAAGAAAATGGCAATACCAATGCCGACCCCGGCCAATAAGAGAAGGCGGACCATTGGCCGTATGAACATGACCTGTCCCCCGGGGGATCATGCCACCTCACGGAAACAGTTTACCCCCGCCGGAATGCTATCCCGATTGAGCCGCACGGCACAACGCTGTGATTCATGACATAAACTCATCGAGTGTGCCCGAATACAGCGCGGTCGATTTCCTCCCGGCTGATGCTCTCAGGGCTAAAGTGGATTTTCTGGGTACGGCCTGGGAAGAATCCGCGCACGATTTACCTCTGCCTAGACCACTCTTAAGCGGTCACGGAAGCTCGGTAAGGGACCGACCAATATCCGCTTTGGGTCATAAGGCGGACATTTTGCGATGCGGGAGCGATGTCTGCTTTACCCCCGAAAGCGGACATTTCCGTGCACCGAAGCCTGGCGGACTTACGGTGGTGCTGTCCTCTGCATTGAAGGAAGGTCAGACATCGAGCGCATCCATTTGGCGAGCTGCGGGCGGCCATCGGTTAAATTATTGAGGCCACAGTAGCGCGCTCTCTCAAAAGCAACTGCGAGGATTAAGTGCGCCATGCGAGGTGGCCCCGCATCAACGGATCGGCCATATAGCTCTCAAAAATATCGACCATACGCTGGCTGCGGGTCACCTCATGAGCGAGGACGGTGGGCGAACGCTCGTCTCGTGGGCCGACTCATTTCGCGTGTCCATACCGAAATGCCGTCGCACATGCTGCGTGCCATGAACTCGAGTCGAAGGTAAGCCCAATTGGGCTCACGTAGCGGGTCGTGGAAGCGAGGCTTTACCATCGAGGTTGTCGAGGTAGGCGCAAATGAGCTGGCTGTCCTCCATGCCAACGCCGGCATCGTCGACGAGATAGGGCACGCGACCAGATGGATTGATTTGATAGTAAGGACTGCCCTGGTGCGCGTTTTCGCCTCGATGATCTCGACGCGGTCTTCAAGCGCCTTCTCTATGACGATGATGCGCGCCAGCCGCGCGTATGGTGAGGTATAGGTGACATACAACTTCATCGAGGTCGCTCCACCGGCCAAGGTCACACGGTAACATCAAGGGACGGCGACGAATGTCCGCTAAGTGCCAATAGCGGACATCGCCAGCTATTCAATCACTTCATCGGCGAAAGAGATCAGCCCGGCCGGAATGGCAAGGCCGAGGGCTTTCGCGGTCTTGAGATTGACCACGAATTCAAATTTTGTCGGCTGGAGGGACCGGAAGATCGGCCGATTTTGCGCCCTTGAGGATTTGTCCCGCGTAGGCGCCGGCGTGCTGGAGGCATCTGTGATGCTCGGCCCATAGCTGATGAGACCGCCATCGGCGGCATATTCACGCAGTTGATAGATCGCGGGTAACTTGTTCTGGGCCGCGGCCGCAATAATCCAGTCGCGCCGCGTGTCAAAATAATGGCGACGCCATTACCAGCAGCGCACCGACTTTGTGCTCGGCCGAGCAAATCAAGCGCTGGAGGCGAGCTCCGTGTCATTGCTCAACGCTTCGGATGGAATTTTCGGAAGGGACACGTCTAAGACGATTTGTTAGGATTATCACCATCGGTCACGACCTGCTTGCCCGCAAGACTTCCAGATTTCGCGATCAGCCAGCCCGTCGCCGCAGCCGCACCAAGTATCGCAATCATTGTTTTGCGATCACCTGTTTGCACCAGCGTCGCAGCCCTTTGGGCCGCTTCTCTCGCGACCTCTCTGCGCGAGGCTCGACTGCTCGGATGAGGTTGTCGATTGGCTCAATTCCTGTTTTCGGAGATTTGGCGAAGAGCCGGACAACGTCGAGTGCGGGATCAATCTCTGAAGAGGATGGTGAGGCGGCTGGCTTCGCTTTGTCTGACGCGCGATCCCGTCTCAGCAACGCCCTCTGACGATCGGATCATACTAGCCAGTTCCGACAGATTGATGGGTTCCGGTCGCCGTCTTCCAAAACTACTGCGATTGCAGTGAACACCAAGGCAATCAACGCTGAGGCCCCTGCCACTATGCCAATCGCCGGAAGCGTGCCGTAAAGGGGTTGCAGCCAAACAAATAGCCGCCACAAATCCGGCCAGAATCGCCAACGTTGTCAAATATCGCCGCGGCGACAGCAAGAGGCTGTCGCCACGGCGATTTGCGAGTCCCACCGCCTTGATATAGCCCGATGGTCTGGTTGGCCTTGCTTTCAATTTCGAGCTTTAAAGTTTGAGCTTTCGGTCCAGGCCGGTCACACGGAGGAGCGCCTGGAACATCAACCTCCGGCTCCCGCCCAATCAGTCCGATGACGACCCCGGCCAACAGAGCGCCAGCGAGCGCACCCAGCGGATTGGCCCGTGCCACCTTCTCCAGCTCTGGCGAGGCGAACGTTTTAGCGCCAGCTCGCTCAGACGCCGCCTGCGCCATTTCGGAGCTCTTGTCGGCGAATACTTGAGAGCGGCAGCGCAACCTGAGAGGCGACGTCGCTTTGCGGCCTCCTCGCTGGTTTAACCGCTATGTTGCCGGCATCGGAGATTAGCTTGCCATGGCATTTGCAGATCGGTCACCTGCTTGCTCAACGAGTCCAGATCCGTTTGGAGTTTGATTCCGTGGTTTTGTTGGCGTTGACGCTTTGCGATGCGGCATTCGAAGCCGCGCCACTAGAGACGAGACGCCTGGTCTGGCCATCAGGATACGTCATTGTTCACCTCCTTACCAGATGTACGGGTGTAGCTGAGTGTCCTACGCCGCATGAGCGCACGCGACCCTCTCTGAGAGGGCTCTTAGGTACGACGCCAGTAGGCTTATCAGGTTGGGACACTAAAGTAAGGTTGCTGTGGAGGCAGAATGTCCGCTTTGGGCCATTGGCGGACAAGACAGTCCCCGCTGGTAAACTCCGACTTTGTCCGCTTTGGTCTAATGGCGGACATTCAGCCTCGGGGGCGTTGATACAAGTCAATTACGGCTGCGCTGCCTTCTCGCATACTGAGCTTTAAAAGCTTGAACGCTTGGAGCAGGGACAATATGCGCGGCTTAGTTGCGGCGGTTCTGAGTATTGCTTTCGAGGTTGTGGCCTTGGGGATCCAGCCCAGGGGCCCGCTCCATTGACCGGCTGGAAAAGGGCGACTGATACGCTGCCAATGAATTTCATTCTTCGCTATGAGGCCCCTGCGGAAAACTGCGGTGCCGAAATGTCGTTTGCTTGTTGTTGCAACCGGCTTCATTACTGCTGAAACGCCGCGCCAATTTGCATTGTTCGCGAAGGCCCGTGATCTGACTGGGGCGACTGTGGTGCTCAACTCCGAAGGTGGTTCGGTAGATGGGGCCATCGCTTTGGGTCGTGCAATCCGGCAATTTGGGCTCGACACTACTGTCGGCCGAGTGATCGACCTCAAAGAAGAACAGCAGAATACCGCTCGAGCTGAGCTTTCATCGGATGCTGAGTGTAATTCTATGTGCGCATTCGTGCTCATCGCCGGCCTGCACCGGTCGGTACTGCCTCAGGCGCGCGTCATGGTTCATGGCATTTGGCTCGGTGACCGCCGCAAAGATGCGCAGTCTGCAAGCTACTCGGCGGATGATCTCGCGCTTGTTCAGCGCGACATTGGGCGGCTTGTGCAATACACCAGCGAGATGGACGGATCGATGGAGTTTCTGGAACTGGCATTGCGGATCCCGCCGTGGAAGCCTATGCATCGCCTAACGGGGCCGGAAGTTCGGTCCATGCGGATTGATACCGACGCTAATCCGACCCTCGCCAATGCTGCAGAAAAATAAAAGCATCGTACGTTGCAATGTCCGCTTTGGGTCAAAAGCGAGAAACGTGCAGCGCACAAGCCGATGTCCGCTAAGTGCCAATAGCGGACATCGTGCCGCGTCCGTGACCGTTAGCCATCAGAAATGGCGCTCACTTCAAGCAATAGAGCGAACCGACTGAGGTCAACTTTCCTCAGGCTTCTGCTAAACCTGAGCCACGGTATACGTCGTGAACACTGTATCAGGCTGTCGCAAGTGTTCGCGACCACTGGGCCAATAATACCGGCAACTCGACTTCGGACAACAATCCGAGCTTGAGCACAGTTGCGCGTACGGACTCAACAGTCGACGGTAAATAGTCGACCATTGGATCTATTGACCGCACTCCAACGATGAATGGTCCGAAATTGGACATCGACCAGCCCCGCTTCCCGCGCGATGAAATAGAGGCGTCTACAGCCAATCCCACGTCAGCTCCGACGCCACTGAATGCACCAAACAACGCGGCCTTCAACTTGTCCCAACTGGGATGAGACGGATAGCAATTAAGAGTTGCGATATCGGCTTCCTGCAAAGCGATCGTGCCTCCGGCCCGCGCGAGACGCTTGGCTTCTTGCCAGATAGCCGCCCGGCGCTCCGGATGTGCTGGCTACAAAGCGCATATGTACGAGATCGAACGTCCCTGCAGGCAAGTTCGAGGCCGTACGCATCAGCCACCACAAACTCCACGTTGGAAGGAGTCGTGGCGCGGGCGTGTTCCAGAAAACCGATATTCATATCAAGACCGACCACACGTCCCGGTCGAGCCAACGCGCTTGCACAGCAACCCTACGATCCCGCCTGGTCCGCAGCCAATGTCGAGACAAGACCAGCCCTCACGCACTCCAATCAGTTCGAGCATGCGCTCGGTATCCGGTACCATGGCGGCGCTCTGAATATGCAGGCGCTCAATTTCCCCACCACGTGACTCGATCGGGTAGCTCCCGGAGAAGGCCTCCGTCATTTTTCGATCTCTCCATTCTTGATCTGGCTAACGGCTCAGCATTGTCTGCTTTGGGTCACAAGCGGACATCGCGCTTTTATTCGATCACCTCGTCGGCGCGCGAGAGCAGCGTTGGCGGCACGGTGAGGCCGAGCGCGTTGGCGGTCCTGAGATTAACGACCAGCTCGAATTTGGTCGGCTGTTCAACCGGTAGATTGCGAGGCTTTGCACCTTTTAGGATCTTGTCGGCTACGGTTGCCGCGCGCCGGAACAGTTCATAGTAATTGGTGGCATAGGAAACGAGGCCCCCTGCCAATACCTGTTCCCGGTAGGTGTAGATTGATGGCAGCCGGTTCTGTATCAAAAACTCAGCGATTTTAGGTTGAAGGTTTGCCGAAAGTGGGTCGGCGACGACGAGGATCGCGTCTGGACGTGTACTCCTAACCTTGAGAAAGGCGTCGTCCAAATTAGATTCTCTTGGCAATCTCGACAACATCAAGCTGCACACGCAAGGCGGCTGCGGCGAGGCCGCGCACTTTCTACGGCAACGATGCAATAAGGATTTGTTGGGTTCGACAACACGACAACCCGTGAAAACTGACCAAGCAGTTCGCCAACAAGTTCAAGGCGTTTTCCTTCCAAATCCGCAGCCTGCGTAGAAAATCCTGTAACATTACCGCGCGGATGTGAAAGACCCGGAACGAGACCCACGGCAACAGGGTCCCCACTGGTCATGATAATTGGGATCTCACTGGTTGCGTCCTTTGCCGCCAAACTAGCAGGAGTGCCCCAGGTGACAATGACATCAACTGGCATATCAACTAATTCGGCCGCGAGTGCGGGATAGCGGTCTGCCTGCCCTTCCGCAAAACGGTAAATGACATTGAAGTTTTGCCCGCCAATGTAGCCTAGCTCCGGAACCCGTTCCTTAGTCCGTCGAGTGGAGGCCATGCTTCATTCGCGAGAACGCCAATGAGTTGAAATTTCTTTCTCTCCTGAGCAGTTAGGAACTGCGGCCAAGCAATGGCTGCGCCGCTAAGAAGTATGATGAACTCGCGCCGCCTCATTCGATCACCTGGTCCGCGCGCCCGATAAGTGTGTTCGGGATGTTAATTCCGAGCGCCTTCGCGGTCTTGAGGTTGATGACCAACTCGTACTTCGTCGGCGCCTGCACCGGCAGGTCGGCCGCCTTTTCGCCCTTAAGGATGCGATCGGCGTAGCGGCCCGCCCGGTGAAATTGGTCGACTGTATCGGGCCCGTAGGAAATCAGGCCGCCGCTGGAGACGAAGAAGCGTTCGTAGTAGACCGCGGGCAGTTTGTGCCGGGCCGCAAGCGAGACAATCATATCGCGATGACCCACGGCCAGCGCGCTCGCGGTCACGATCAGGCCCGTGTTCGAGATCTTGTGCAAAGGCTGCGAGGGCGCGCTCGATTTCTCCGGCATCGCGAACGTTGACCGGGCTTATCACTACCCCGACCGATGGCGCGACCGCCTGCAGGGCGCCGAACTGACCAATCCCGGCGGTTATGGCGGGATCACGAATGACTGCCACTCGCGTCACGGCCGGAGCGATCTGCTTCAGCAGTTCCAGCCATTTCACGCTGATGCCGTATTCAAACGCAATGAAACCAGTGGCGTTGCCGCCCGGACGTGACAGGCTATCGACATAGCCGGCACCGACCGGATCGGGGACATACACAAACACGATCGGCACGGTACGGGTTGCCTGCAGCAACGGTCCTACAGTTGCGCTGCCATGGGCCAGAATGACGTCCGGTGCCAGCGCGGCCAATTCCGTTGCATGTCTACGAATTTCGTCGGCATTGCCTGCGGCCCAGCGGATGTCGATCCGCGCGTTAGCGTCATCGGTCCAACCAGCTTGCTTTAGCCCCTGCAGAAAACCGGCGACACGGGCCTGACCTTGCGGATCATTCGCGGCCAGGTTCATGAGCACGCCAATGCGCCGCACTTGGTCGGGCTGTTGCGCGCGTGCTGTAAAGGTCAGAAACGTCGCGCCGCCAAGAAGCGTGATGAACTCGCGCCGCCGCATGTGCTCCCTGAGAACCAAGCTTTCCAGAATGCCTAAAGCCTAGCACCTTGCGACCGGGCGGCGTGAGAAAATCCGCCCTACAGAGCTGGCAAAATCCTGATCGATAGTCCCTTGCCAGTGCTGCGTATTGTCTTGTGTGGACGCCAGCACAGTTTTCCGTGTTTGACGTGTTGAGCTCCAAGCCGGTGGGCATCCCCGCGCCTGGCGGCGACATTCAGCAATAACTCAAGCGTCAGCCGCGCCATGGAGCCGATCGGATGCTTTTCACGGTATGCCGCGATCTCCGCATCGCCCCACGTCAGGTGGCCCTTGCTCTTGCCGCCAACCTTTGTGGCTAAAACGCCGGCTGTAGGATCGTCCGCACGTAGTTTCTCTAATCGCAAATAGCATCAGACCACGAATGGTCTTCAGCCAATTTTTTCTGCGCATGCCAGTTTCTTCTTTTCGAGAATCGCGACGATATACCGGCGCTCCAATGTCCGCACTATCTTCGCCCCATGCTTGGTGCGAAAACGATCAAGAATATTTCGCCGCATTCGTTGGGTTTCGTCAGCAAAGTCCTTTCGTGAAAAAGAGTCCGCTCTTCAAGTAGGACACAATCAGCGCGTCGATGCTTCCTTGCTTGCTGCGCCCAGCGTCGATGTCCAGGCTTGGCTGACTGCCCGAGGGCGGCCTGATAGACGGCCATGAACTCATCACTGCCGGGCGAACCAGGAAGAAATATGCGTTTGCAATTAGGGCGACGAAAATAGCGCCGCACCTTGCCGTGTCGGTCGATATATTCCTGAACGTATTGCAGCTTGATTTTACTCATCAGCGCCATCCCATTCGTTAGGGTTTCCCGTAGACGCATCTGATTTGCCGAGAACTAACACGATCTTGCCCGTTGATGAATCGATTTCCGCTCGCGTGACACCCACACCGGCCGCAAGCGCTGCTTTAATCGCGCGCGTTAAGTCATTGCGGCAGAAACGTTTGCCGACCTTTGGGCATCTACAACTTGTCCTGTGAACAAAAGGCCCGCGTTTGCGAGGCCTCGGTGAAATATCCAGATTTGCTGGCTTGATTATCCAAACGTACCGCATCCAATAGAGCAGCGGCCTGGCACGGGAATGCCAAGCCGCCACTTGCCATAACGCCCCAGTTTCGGGTTCTGGCGCGTCATGACAAAGCTACAAAATATCCAAAAATATCAAGCCCTGCCCCTTACCATCCGCACGATCCAGATCAGCAAGACTGCGCCGATGAACCCGGCAATCAGGTAGCCGATCCATCCCCCAGGTTGACCCCAAAGAAGGTCAAAATGGCGCTGCCAATCGCGGCCCCGATGATACCGGAGTATGATATTCATCAGGAGTCCCATTTGACTCTTCATGAATTGCTCTGCCAACCAGCCTGCAATTCCGCCGATGATGATTGCTGCGATCCAGCCCACTTGTGGATCTTTCATGACTCAATCTCCTCTAAAGGCGCATGCCGCGCCCGAGCAATGAATAGTCGCGTCTTCTGGCTCAACAATCTTTGACACAAATCAATGGAGCATCCGCAGCTCGTCCTGTTGCTGCTGGAGTAGGCCCCAACCAACAAATGGTTGGCAGGGGCTGACAAGACTGAGACATTCACGTTCATCTAATAAGCGAGGATGAACCACAACCATCGCACAACAACTTTCACGCCGCTGGACGATGCGGTGATCTGACAGCAACCGGTCACTGGCATCGGCGTCAAGACACTGGCAACGATGCTGCATACCAGCCGAGAGATGATCACACGTCGGGCTAGCGAACTTGGCGTTTCGCTGGACACCAGTGATGATCATGACGAGGCTGCCGACACGCGAGCGTTCAGTTGCATGGATAAACGACGCGTTGACCCACTACTGGAACGGCTGAAGCAGATACACGGCGAGCGGAAGCAATAACCGCGAGCCGAAATAATAAAGTCACAATTCCTTGCAGGAATGGTGGCCCCGACCTCGGGGACTTGGGGACGGGGAGAAAAGTCGGGGCCGTGCTCTTCCGGGGAGGAGGAGCGGCCCCGATTCTATAGAACCCCGAGCAAAACAAACCTGGACATTGGCTAACCAAGCTATACGCAGGTATACGCCGCCCCCGATACCGCAACGGGTACTTTCCCTTGCTAGAACGTCCCAAGGGCGCGTCTGCATGTTGTCACGTGTAGGCAACGGACCCAAAGAAGAAGGGCTGCCGACAGAAGCTACGGCAGCCCGTGGTTCAAAATGCTGTCGGCCTTTGATTTGGGGGTGGGCCAACAGGCATCGAAACTAACTCAAAACAATGTCTCGGTTGTGGTATCGAGTTCCGGTTCCAATTAAAATCGGGACGGCGCGGCGTACACCCGGCCGACGCCGCCCCTTCATGCAGCACCATCGCGGACCGAACTAGAAACTTTGCCCGGTCCGCAAGACCGGGGAGTTAGCCAAAACTATCGGACAGTCGCGCTCCAGTCTTCGTCCTCAGACTGTGCGCGCCGCCGTTCAACGACATCACTCATATCGTGGAGTACAAAGATCGCGAGGGCCGCCATGCGCTGCCTCTGTTCGGGACTAAGAGTTTTGTAGAGTGGCTGCCACGCCGTGGTCCTCCGCATGTTCGACGTACTGAATGCCACCGCGCGACCGACGAAGCACCCACTTTAACGCCGCCTTGCGCTCAATCAGCGGCTTGCGCCGGATATCATCACCCGAAACAAGAAGATCGAAGGCAACGGCCACAGCTTTCTCATCGGCCGTGCGACCGTGCAAAGTTTGGAAATCCGCAACGCCTTCCGCCGACAAGTGAACGACCTCAGCGTCGATAATCAGGGGCTCACGGAGCCGTGCCGCCTCTTCTAGAATGCGAGGATAACGTTTCGTCCAGTCAGCTCCGTTCATCGAGTAGAGGCGAACGCTGTTCTTACGGACATGGATCTGTAGACGGTAGCAGTCATGCTTCAGCTCGTGCGCCGAGCCAGGTCCGAGGGCGGCTGCTTGGCGACGATCGGCTGGCACGGATGAATGAAAGCGGCAGGCGCGTTTAATGGCTTACCGCGAGAGTTACGCTGTCTCAAATTTACTCCGCACGAAGCCGGCGACGCCGCCGTAAGGTTTTACAGCCTCAACAAGTTCGCCATAAAACCCTGCGTGTGTAGCGTCTTCGGTCAGCTCGTCAGCCCGCAGGAGCACGCAAGCGCAAGGCACTCAACAACAGTTTTATCCCCAAAGGGGTGGGTATGTAGCGGTCGCGCCCGGCGGCTCAACAAGCTACCCGACTGGAGTGTCCACGGGTACCGGACCGTTGTTCCAGCCAGTTTGGAATCAGCAGTGGCGGAATCAACAGTGGCGGCAAACCAATCCCACGCCGCGCACCTTCGGATCGCCCTTTAGCGACCCGAACAACGACAGACGGCGATAGTCCCCCGCCAGCTCAATTATTCTGAAAGGAACGGCGCGGCGTACATCCGGCCTGCACCGTCCCCTCGCCGTGTTCCGACTAGCTAGCCAAAAGTGTTAGCGCGGTCTCGCCAGTTCCTGCGCGAGGTCCTTCGCCATGTTTTCTGGCAGGTCTAGACCCGACAATTTCCAATCCCAATCGACCAATCGAAGCCGAATGCCGAAACGTTGATCGAAAGGCCTGTCAACAGGAACGGCTACATAAAACTTTGCGCCGCTGTAATCCGAGTTGAGCCAAGTCTGCCACGCGCTGCCCAAACTATTCGCCGCAAAGGGAGCCGCAAGACCTGACGGCGGCGATGGATCGGCAGATACCAATCCCTTGCCAAGCAGATCAAGCAATCGCTCCGGATTGAGTATTATTTTGGCCAACAGCGCATCAGCGACCATGGCCCCGACCCGCGATCCAACACTTCTGGTGCCTTCGCTTGTATCCGCTGACTTGCCGGTGAGTTTCAGATGGGCATCTGCAATCTGGTGAGCCATCGAAGCGCGCAAGGATGGAAAATCGACCAATTCCTGCAACGCAGCGTAATTTCGTGTCTCTACGGCCGAAGCGATACGGTACAGGCCATAGAATGGCCAAACGGTGTAACCCGCCAGGAGAATGATCAACGCCAGAATGATAACCAGGGTCAAACGCATGTTCTACGCCGCCGCCGTCTGTCAAACACATTCGCACAGTGGCGAAAGCTTTTTGCGATCAATTGCGGCGTTTAATTAGGTTAGACAGTTCAAGTTGTTGTTTAGCTTGAAATCTGACGCTTCAGCCGGGGTCGCCAATAGATCAAGGGCTTAGCCTTCGGGCCTGGGCCATTTTCATGTTGCTCTGTTGCCAAATGTTCTCCTTTATTTCCAAGGGTTCCCGGCGTCTCCCTCTGGCTCCACGCAACACGGCTGCAACGGCGCGAGATCAGCGATTGGCCGCAAACCCGCGAATCTCATAAGGATAGTGCATGGCGCACAGCGCACCTACTAGGGAGCAAAGCCCATGACAGCCTCAACAGTCACCAAAAAGCATTTTGCCAATGCGTTAGCGAAACAACATCACCTCACAAAGAAGCAGGGTCGGGAAATGCTGGAAGACCTGATCGGCATGATCACCAAGCACCTGAAGAAGGGCGAGCGCGTGAAGATCGCCGGGCTCGGAATTTTGGTGGTGCGTAATCGCGCTGCCCGCGTAGGCCGCAATCCGGCGACCGGCGAGACAATCAACATCAAGGCCAGCAAGAAGGTCGCCTTCCGCGCTAGCGCGGCCTTAAAGATGGCGATCTGATCGCCAACATTCCGAGCGGGCAGTAGCTTTTCCACAACGTGGACTATTTGGTCGTGCACGTCGGGCGCGGGCACAGACAGGCGATAGCGATTGTCCCTAACCCTAGCGCCCCCAAACGCTATTTCGGTTTGGGCGACAAAAAAGATTATGTGGTCCGCGAATGCCGTCGCGTCGCGCTAGCTGGATCGCAGAGGACCGCGCCGCTTCAGTAGTATGCGCCGCGATACGGATACGGTTTGCAGAGCCCATTTTGGACCGTGTAATGCCGTGGGCACCGACCACCTGGTCCAACGGGAAATTCAATTGTTGCCTGCCGAATCTGTCGTATCCGATGATGGCTCCGCCATAACCATATCCTCGCCGGTAGTACCTGCCATCGTCGTAATAACGACCCCCGTAGTAAGGACCGGGTCCGTAATAGCCGCCACCACACTGAGCGCAGGCGGCGCCTATCGTCCCCACAAGCGTGGCTGTGACCAGTAGTGTCGATGCAAGCTTCTTCATCTATGGCTGCATCGAAGAACCCGAATGCAGGGATTATGTTCCTTTGTAGATGAATGCCACCAAAACGAAATCAGGCGAATTAGGTGTCATACCGCATGGCCGCGCCAGTCCCAGTGCGATCGAGGAGAACTACCCGCACGCAGTCGAATTCTCGTGCCGAAAGGCGATTTGGCGACCGCTGAGGCATTCGCGAAAGAGTTCTCCGGTTCCCTTTCCCAACAGCGGCGCTGGGCGAGCCCTGCGCTACGACAGGCGCGGTCAGTGATCTTGTCCTTGCGTCACCCCCACGACGTACAGAAATCGCCGCGTTTCGGCGGGGCCAAGTTCGTTCGCAATCACCAGCGCAGCGGCCTCAACCATGTACTTGGCAGACCGTACTGCTGCATCGGGGCCTTCGCGCAAGTAGACGACTTTGAGCATGGCGAGGGCATGTTCGGCGATCTTCTGATAGTCCAGATCAGCAGCCATGGTTCGGATATCTTGCGCCCAGTCGGGGTAGTCGCCAAGGTGCCGTGAGCCGGTACTTCCGAAAGATTTTAAGTTGGGCTGGCCAGCCTGTAAGACAGTTCTTGGTTGAGGCCGACTGTTTTTTGGAGAGAACCGGAGACATGCTCGCAGCGCTGGCGAAAACGGCGACCGAAAGTATAGATGAAGAGCCGCGGTCACCCCTGCGGCTCTTTTTGTTGCTGGTAATGATCCAGGCCGCCGCCATAGCCGGGCGGCACTGATCAGCGGACCTTCTTGCGACAAAACCAATGAAGCCGCCTGTAGCAGCAACACCGCCTGCGGCACTGGTCCCGACTGAATGGACAACCGGTGCGACGGGAGCGGCCAATGCAATTGTCGGCGCCGCAATGAGCGCAGCCACACTGATGGCAACTGCTTGCCCGAGTTTACGCATAACACTACTCCTGAATAAGAATGCCGCACTGCCTTCCATGCGGCACTGACTCTCCCGCCTCGTGGGAAAACGCATCGCGTAAGGCGAAGTCTTTTTATCGAGTAAAATGCAACCTGCGATGCTATTCGCGGAGTAACCTGACTAGGTAACCTTAAAAGAGGCCAGGACGGATATTGGTTTGATGGGACGGCGCGGCGTGCACTTGGTGCACAGTGGCCTGGCCTTTCGACTTTTTGAGCAAGTCCCGCAAGTCCTTCAACGTAACGCCCTTCTCGGCCAGTTCCTCTTTGATGGCATTGCGAATCACGCCCACCACCAAGCCCATCAGTTCGGGATCGCAGCAACAGACGGGACGAAAGTAACGGTGAAATCAGGACACGTCAGGCGTTAATCTGAAAAATCAAACACGCTTTGCCTTAACGCCTCTTCGAAAGCTTTGCGCTCAAGACGATTTCGTGGACTGGCCCTTATCTCATCGAGCCACCGAACTACCGTTCTCCACGAAGCGTTTTCCTTCGTTTCAAAAAAGCGAATTGTGGCGCAGCATTTCTCGAAACACTTTTCTCGCTGCCTCTTCCCGGCTTAGGCCGCGGCGCATCAGTTGCTCCATGTGTGCTGCGGCTTGTGCCTGGTGACGTCTGATATTTATTGGAATGGGCGCAGGATGTGGTGGCCTGCTTGAGAGCCAGGAAGTGGCGTGGCCCCTCTCAAGGTCGGCTAGGGCCTCCGCCAGCTGCAGGAGCAGCGCGGAATCCGCAGCGCACCAACTGGGCTGCGTCATTAAAAATCGATCACAGCGCCAAGCGACTGGCGCATGGCGCGCCGCTCAACGCTGTCTGATTTTTGACCGGCCTCATACGAATCGTGGAAAGCACGCAATCGTTTCTGCAGCCCCTCAAGCCCGCCATTGCTCCCCATATGCCCTCGCTTTTTCGCGCCTAAAGGGCTGACAAGTGCAAGCGCTACTAGCCGAATCAATTTAGCGGCAAACAATAACAAGATCTCGCCCGAACTAGGCGGTAGGAAATACGGGAGTTAGGCGGTAAGTAGCCGCAGCGCACACAAATGCCGCGCGGCTGTTTTCACGTCTGCTGATCATCATGGCGAAAAGAAGCGTTGGGGGCGACGATTGGCTGGCGAACGAATGAAAGCACCATGTCACAGCGTGTCGCGACAGTTGCTATCAAGTTTCAACCATTCCAATTGCTTCCCGCGATATGCCCGCGACATGGAAGCCGTCAAAGAGTTGGCGCGCGCTGCGCTATAGCGACTTACCACCGGGCTCGGTGAGGATCTGCTTAGCCTGCTAGTCGCATCGGAGATGTTCACATGGCTGACGCAGATGTTTCTGCCCGTATTGACCGGCTGGAGCGCTTGGCACACTGGGAAGATCTGGAAACGCGCATAGCGCGGCTAGAACGTTTGGCCACTGTTGCCGGCATTGCGATTGCCATTGGCGTTGGCGCTGCGGTCGGCACTTACGTGCAGGGTTCCGTTCATTTTCACCCGTGGGGTTGGGCGGCGGTTTTGGCAAGCCTTGCCGCTATAGGGCTGACAATTCTTTGCAGGTGAAGCTAATTCGCCTGGACGCCTGAGATCTCTATTGCAGAATCAACTCGCCAGCGGAAATTGACCGTAAATGACGGCGCGGCGTGCATCCTAGTGCACAATGGCCAGTGCTTCTTTCTTTTGACGAACTCCCGCAAGTCCTCCAACGCCAGGCCACTCTCAGCCAACTCGTCCTCGATGGCCTCGCGGATCGCATCTGGAAAGAAAGCCCCGGCAACCGTGATCTGCAAAATCAAATCGTCGCCAAGTGTTTCGAATTCGCTCCAGAAGCCGTCCCAGCCGCCGCGTTCATAGGCCCGTCTGACTTTGTTTATTCCAATCCAATCGGCATCAGTGAGACCTGAGGAATTGACTACTTCCAATACGGGTTTCTTTTTCGCCATGTTCGCCATCAGAACGGGCAAAAGTGAAAAATAATCGGGCGGCGGTATGGATAGTCGCGGCTTCTGGCTCAACAATCTTTGATCCAGATCAATGCGGGAATGTCGCATTGCCGGTCCCATACCAAACGGTGGTCGTTCCGTCTGGTAAACCCTCCAGGTGGCTGGCACGGATAGGCCACGAAGAGCCGCATTCTCTCATGCGGCTCTTTTGCGACCAATTATTCCTTCGCGAAGGTTTTGCCTCGCCAACAGGCGCTGTTTGAGTTTTGGCGACGCTGATGTGCTCGCTTAGCGACCCCATCTCTAATCACAAAGTAGCGCTGCATTGCCTCGCAAGATTATATCGGCACACAAGCTCCACCGGCAATTAACGCAGAGCAAAGGTACTCGCGCCGTGTTTTTTGTTTCGTCATTTGAACGATACTCAAAATGTCGCGGGTGGTGCGCGCTTTTGTGTCATCTCAAAACCACGACAGTCCTCTAGTGTCGTGATTGCCGACTTCGGGGATTCTCACAATGTCATCCAGTTTGGATTGTCCAGCGCAACCTGAAAGCGATCTTCAGGCGGAGCAAATCAGGGAATTTGATCACTGGCGCAAGGCTGTCGAATTAACCCAGCGTATGAGAGAGGCCGGATCCGTTTGCGATCTGTGGATCGGTGTCGAAAACCGCCACTAACTTTCCATCCGATCACGCGTTAAGGTTTCCACTTTAGTTTAATTCCTACATGTGAGCGCGCTGTACGCGTTCGCGTTGTATATCGCCCACTCGGGGAGACAACAATGCGAATGCCGGTCTTGTCCTATTTCCTCGTTGTTGGCGGCGTGCTTTTCACGATTCTGACTTTCGTCAGTAGCGAGATTGATCCGAATATTTCTGCCATACAGGTTTCTCAGATGGTCGGCATTCCGGCGCCTTACAAGGCGCCATCAGGAGAGTCGTCATTAAGCGCCCTACCCTGACTACAATAATGGTTGGCAACGAAGAGATGGACGCCGTGAACGAACATGTAAGAAAAAGCGCCGCCGTGAGTGTGGTTTCCTTGAGGGCGGAGAGTTTATCGGCGGACGGTGACAATATTGTCATTTCACTACGCACAAAGTATTCCACGGCTGAGCGCAAATACTCCATCCCGCGCAAATGCCTTCAGGATTTGATCGTCGATCTCAAACGGCTGAATGCTTCCAAGCCCTGATGTCCTGCGACTTGGTGCGCCGTTTTTGCACCCAAAGTGTCCGGGATTTCGCAAAACGCAGCCACTAGCCGATAGAGTGACGGCCTCCATGCGCCGAAGTCTCTTGCCAATTTAACGCGTATGGCCGTGGTGAGAAGTAGGCACCGCAACCGTCGGCGTAAAATAGAAGTCCTTCAGGTCATTGGTTAAGTGACCTCGCCAAAAGGCTAACCCGCGACGTTAACGCGGTGTCGCGCAATAGTGACCAAACTTTAATTTTGGTGACGACAAAGGTGGTGTAAAAATCGGGTCCGCTCTGTTCCCCAAGCGGAGCGCGGCCCCGATCTCTCCGTCCCCAGTACTGTCCCCCGAGGTCGGGGCCAACATCCCTACAATGAATTGTGACGTTTGGTGGACGCAAGAGCGCCACGGCCGAATTATTATTAGATGTGTCTTGGTCGCCACACCGATGAACGCTGGCTGCGCCCGAGATTCTGTGCGGGATCCGAGACGGGAACTTACAGAGGCGGCGTGAATTGAAATTAGTGACAGGATATTTTCGGTTGATGAGCGGGTTGGGCTTTGCAGATGCAAACTGCAATTCTTACCGGTCTGGACAAAGAGCAGTCGCGCATCCTGACAAGCGCCTGCGACGTCACCTGGCATCGAGTGCTTGAAGCGGGTTTGACGATCACCCCCATGCAGCAGACGTATATGGAAAGTGTGCTGCGTGGCCATTTGCTCCGACAAGTGCGACGCGGAGAACGAAAGGTCACCCGCTTGGCAAGCCGCGGTGTGTTTCTGATTTGCGGGATTTTGGCCTGTCCGGACCACACATACGTTCCTGGACGCCCCTTACGGGCTGACGGCGTACAAATCCTGTTCTGAAATACCGTTCAGAGCCGGCAAACCTCCCCACCAAATACCGCCGAAACGACTGTTTGCCCTGCCTCACCAAGGAACGGTGGAGGTCCTGCTGAATTAACGGTCCCCCTGCATGATCAAACAGCACGGAGGAAAATGGATTGAATCGCGTCGAAGGAAATTGGAAGCAGTTCAAGGGACAGATCAAGGAAAAGTGGGGCAATCTCACTGACGACGATCTGGACAGGGTTGCCGGTCAGCGCGATCAGCTCGAGGGCGTGATCCAAGAGCGCTACGGTATCGCAAAGGACCAAGTCAGAAAGGACATTGACACCTGGCTCGATACACAACGGCTGTAGAGTCGCACATCTGCGAATGACGCGCCGCGTGTCGCTGGGTCCCGACCCAACCGCGCGGCGCTTCGTTGCGCCCGATGTCCCCAGCGCATGCGCGAGCGCACGCCGTGTGAAACAATTCTTTTCAGGAAATTGCGCTCGTTATCGGGTTGCGGCATGTTACCGCCGCTATATTCGGATTCTACTAACAATCGCTGTTACAATTGAATTCCGCCTGCGGAGGGTGTGCGATGGAGCTTGTTATTATTCTGCTGCTGATTTGCTTCATCATATGGATCGTGTGGAAAGTGCGGGCAAATGTGCGCGCCGAAAAAATGCAGCGCTCGACGATGCATGGCGAACTGTGCTGAGCGACCCTGATTATGCCCAAAGGCGACAGCACGAAGAGAGAAAACTTTACGAAGCGCGCAACCGGAAATAGCGCCCGCGACATCGGCCGCATCGCGGAAATCAACACGACGACTAATCTGCTCGCGCAATCTGTGCGCAATGTATCGGGTGCAACAGTTCTTCCAACAGTGCACGAAGCTGCGCTGTTGTGAATGGCTTTGCAATATCGGTATTTTTTCGTGCCGCGGCTCGACGAGATAGTCGTAGCCGGTCACGAAGGCGAACGGCACGCCCCACCCCAGCAGATGATCCGCGGTTGCCGCGTGGTATCGCCCGCCTATATTGATATCCAGGAGAACGACGTCGTAGTTGCGCTTTCCAAACTCCCGGCCTGCCATGGCCATGGTGTGAGCCACACCGGACACGCGATAGCCAATCTTCCGCGCCATTTCTTCGATCATGAGGGCAATAAGCAGCTCATCCTCTATGATGAGTATGCGCGCAGGGTGTTCGAGCCCGGCAGAAGTGGGTCCGGCGACATGCCGCGCGTGTGGTGCCGAGGTCGTATGTTGATGATCGCGCAGCATAGCCTCACCGAAGCGGATTCATCTACCTGAGTTTCATGGAAACGCGCCAACTCGGGCCAGGTTCCGCGCGGCTAGGGGTGAGCGCTCTCCAGGTGTAACATCACATTTTGCTTGCTGCGCGCTGCAATCCCTGTAACCGGTGGTCACCAGGAATGAAAACAGGTCCATCGACCAGGCATCGCCGGCATCTTCTATTATAAGCAACCGTGGCCTACAGGAGCCGCCGCGCGCTCCGAAGAGAATGGTACCAGGATGCGATCCTCGCATCCCTCGGACGTCGATTTTGATGGCGTCGAGATCGATCGATGCGCTCGCTTTGGAGCAACTGAAGCAAAGTTTGCGCCTGAATGCGCCTGAGCGCCCTTCTCCGGCGCCGCGGCTGCGCTGATCGGACACGCGTGCCACCGCGGTCTTTTGCCGGGTCGCACGACAACAAGTTCCGCGGGCGCATCGCTCAACGCGGTCTGGATTGCACGTATCGGCATCCCCGGTTTGATTGAATATCAAAGAGACGACCTCGAAGTTTCCGGTCTCAGGTTCGACAGCGAGATTTTGGGCGTTCAGTTTTGCAGTCGCGGCCACGAAAATCGAAAACAGGCCGACATTCGCCCCTATATCAGCGAAGACAAACTTTGCGCCTCTGCTCCCTTACCCGGAAAATTTCCTCGGACAACGCCGCAAGCTCGGTTGTCTCAGTACATCTGTGGTGTGAACAGCAGATTCTTCTCTGCAGCCGTTGTCGATGGGATGGAGCCTCAGGCGCATCCCCCAACGCATAACGTCAAGCGCGCCGGCCGGATGTTCGAGCCGCATCGTCGATAAAGACGCCCGCAGCAAGATAGCCGAGCGCAAAAACCCGAAGCCGGTGAGCGGCATTCCAGGATGTCGGTGCGATCACGCTCCGGTCGAGAATTGCCGGGAGCGTAGCTGCCGGGTTCAATCGGTCCAACATCGCCGCCATGGCGCACGCCAAATGTATGCGAAGGAATCTTCAGCATGCCATAGCAAATGGTGCGACGCGACTGGTGGCGGCCGAGAAGCAGCACCGATGTTGGTCCGCGCCGGTTCAATGCTGCGGTTCCTGAAACCGCGACCGCTTTCGCGCTCTGCGCAGAAGCGCATCAGGTGATCTACCCGAGGCTCATGCAATAGAACTTGCGACGAGCCCCGAGAAATTCAAGCGAGCATAAAACGCAAGCTGGCGGACGGTCGTTTGACAACGCACGCTCTTCAATACCCAATCATTTACTCGGGACATCAGAAAGAGCCTACGTGGCCATCTACGGGCGCTATCAGAGAGGTCTACCACCTGAGCACGTACGTTGCGCAGTAAAATGGGTATCTGCGCCGCGCGTTGGTGAAAATTCAAAGTCGGATAGCACTCATGTCAGCTCTAGCCTAGTTCTCGCCACGCTAAACCAACCAGCCGAAGCCGCCGAACAGTTCACGAAATCGCTGGCGCTCAACCCGCCTGCCGAGGCGTTGAACAGCCGCGGCACGGTTTACAATCTACGGGGCCGATACCGCCAAGCTATTACCGATTTCGACACGGCTCGCTACGTTCAACTTAAGCTAGGGTCAGTGGGTCCAGGCGTCGCGGCGCTTGATGGAAAAATTGTCCGCGTAAGACATGATCCGCCTTTTCGGCGGCACACTTGCGGTCACCTGATAGGGTACGCCTCGGCGCTCGCAATAAGCTAACGGCCTCCTCCTTGCTGTCGAAGCGCAAGCGCAGCTGCTGGCGCATGTCCCCAGACGAAGTCAACCCATCAACGGCTCGACCTGACGGGGCGTCTCCGGCTCAAGTCGAGCACCCAGTCCTTGGTATTGGCAAGACCGCAGCTGCATTGGCGGTCTTGGATGGAACTTGTAGATGCGCGCGGGCATGCGGCTGAACGACCAAAGTGGCGAATGTCGCGGTATGAACTCTCGCTCGCGGGATTGCGATGGAGCCTGGCGGACGTCTCATTTACAGAAGTTGTACTTTGAGGCGAGGATATCGTCCATCGAAAGAGCCAACGCGCGAGTAAAAGCCGAGATCGTCTTCGACGTTTTTTCGTGACTGTCCGTATTCCCGTGGGTCGAGGCGACAAGAGCGGGGGATGCAAAGGTTGCACCATGCCACGATCGCCTGCCAACACGAGGCGGTCGACAATCTCAATTGAGTGATACTGGCAATCCCAATACCACCGATCCCTCACCCTATGTGATTACTGCACACCAGGGCGCTGCGCGCCCCGACGATTGCGATCAGTGGTTGCGCGAGCAGATCGATCTTGCCGCGCACCGCGAAGAACCGGCGGTGGATCGTCGATCATTCTCGGCGACGCTCAGGGTATTCCGGTTCGCCGGATGAGAAATTCGATACCCGCTGCGTGTCGGCGGCTATGGCTGCACCTCTGGGCCAAAGTCGCCGACGCCGGTCGCACCCGCGCTCATTGAAATCGCAGAAATTGAATTTGGCTTCGTTCTGCCAAGAATCTGTATTCCGCTTTCTGGTTCGCGCACAGGTGAGCCGCGCTGGCTTTTCTTTCGAGTTACGTGGCTGTTTGCCGGCGAAGGGCGTCTAACTCGCGAATAGCAAATTACGTCGCGACAGCAGGCACCACGCTATCGGTGAAGCAGGATTGAGGAAAATGCTTGGGTTCGTTTTGCCAAAATCTGAGATTGTTTATTTTTAATTACAATCGAACAACGACGCAAAGAGTCCAGCGGCGGCGTGCATCGGGTATTGCCGATTTCTTCTTGGACGTGGCCTGAGACGAGCGTTGCGTTTAAATGCGGCGTTTGGACTTATCCTGCTTGACTGACGCTTCGAAGCGAACTCCTGGACCGCCTCCGTTTCGTCGATGAATTCGACGCCAGCGGCAAACTCGAGGCGCTGCGACGGATCGCTTGGACCGCCTCGCTCGATACCGGCCTTCTGGACCGTTCAAAATCGACGATCGTTGAAAGTCCCAGCTTCTGCTACCGACGCCAGTGCTGCCGGTTGCGTCGGAGCCCAGCAGCCCTCGCGCGCCACGGCATTGGGCCGGAAGTGATCCATGATCAGCATTTTCTGTTTGACATCCGCGTTCTCGATCAGCCATAAGAAAAATGTTGATCGTCTGCCCATCGGAGATTGCCGCGGAGTCTCGACTTTGCCGCCATCCACCTGCCGTACCGTCCGCGACCGCCTCCGGGCGTGAAGCACACAAATCGACGAGCAAACCCTCGCCGATACCGTTGAGGGGCTCACCGACCTGCATGAAATCCTCACGGCCGTCATTCGCGCCGCCCTCGCCGATCAGGCCCTGGCCACCGGGCTCGAGGGCCGCATCGCGGAAATGCAGGCGCGCCGGGACCGTTTGCAGGACAGGGCCGCCAAGCGCCGACAGATCGCCAAAGATGTGATGGTCGAGCTTGATCTCAAAAAGCTCACGGCGCCCGACTTTACCGCCTCGATCCGCCCCGGGACCCCTGCCCTGATGGTGATCGATGAGGCGGCGGTCCCCAGTATCTACTGGGAGCCGCGTGAGCCGCGCCTCAACCGGCAGGGATTGGCGAACGATCTCAAACAGAGGCGCGGAAATCGCCGGCGTTGACCCTCTCCAACCCAGAGCCAGTTTTGAGCGTGAGGACACGGTGATGGGCTTCTCAGCAAAACAGGTGCAAGCGCTGCGGCGCAATCTCGATCACCGTCATGTCCGCACCCGCGAGGCCAATGGGCGCGAGCTCTCCTATATCGAGGGCTGGTACGCGATCTCGGAAGCCAACCGGATCTTCGGCTTTGATGGCTGGAACCGGGAGACCATTGACTCCCGTTGCGTCCTCGCCCGCGAAAATCGCGGCACCTTCCTAGCGGTCTATATCGCCCGGGTGCGGATCACCGTGCATGCCGACGGCGCGACCATCATTCGCGAAGGTCACGGCACCGGTGAAGGCCGCGGAGCATCGCCGGGTGAGGTGCACGACATCGCGCTCAAGGCTGCGGAAACCGATGCCACCAAACGTGCTCTGGCCACCTTCGGCAAACCTTTCGGGCTTGCGCTTTATGGGACTGAGCAAGCCACTCATCAATCCAGCCAGCGATGCCAGTCCAGTCTGGTCTGCCAGAGCCTGTACAGCGCATTCGGATTTCATCCCGATGATACGACGCCGATTCCACGGCCGTCACGGTATTACGGTCGCCGCCAGCGTGCTCGCTGACGGACCAGACTCCGAAAAATTCAGCTGACAGCACAAACAGACATCGCTCAGCTCCGCCGCTCGTCCCGAACGGGCCTCGATTCAATCTCGGATCAGATCGACAAGAGCAACTTCGCCATTCGCCGAACCCAAGCGGCTGCGTGACAAGGCGCATCTAAAGTTCGTCGCATCACAGCCGTGTCTGGTCTGCGGACGACAACCGTCGCGACCCGCATCACCTGCGATTTGCCCAACCGCAGCGCCATGGGTCTGAAAGTCAGCGACGAGTTCACAGTACCGCTCTGTCGTGGGCATCATCAGGCAGCTGCATCAAGCGGGTGACGAAGTGGGATGGTAGGAAAACTTGCAGATCGATGCGCTTGAGATCGCTAAGGATCTTTGGAAACAAACTCATTCAAAGGATGGGCGCGTTGATCCAGCAGATCCAATCAGCGACTATGGATGCCAGCGAAACAACGGCCAAGAATTAATGGCTACAGAAAGCAAATTCATCGCTAATCAACAAAACGCTCAGCACAGCACTGGACCTCGAACCGGAGTCCGGTAAGCGTCGCTCGAGGCGAAATGCCATTCGCCACGGACTCTACAGCAGAAACGGTCATCGATACCCTCGAGGATCCTGCTCGATTACAAGGCCTTTGAAAGAGCAATAAAATCCGACTATTCGCCGCAAACCGCGATCGAGGGCCAATTGGTCAGCCGACTGGTCTCTCTGCTGTGGCGGCTTCGCCGCGCTGTGCATCGATCGAGAGCGGGCTACTGAATATACAGGCTGGAATGATTTGCGATCAGAGCACGCGCCTAGGCCAATCATTGAGGATAGGCTGAATATCTTCCGTCAATTTCTGCGTCCAAACGGCTTGGAAAGTCCAATGAGTGAGCAACGGAAGGAAGATATTGAGATTGGCTCAAATAACTCAGATGGGACAGGGACGGATCGGACAAATACAAATATTGCGCGCTCGTTTCTACGGCTTACACGACCTGGACGATCGTGTCTTTGAACGGACTGGGCCGCTACGAGACAAACCTGTGGCGTCAAACAACACAAATTTTGCTGCTGCTGAGTTCGATAGACTTTCGCGCTAAAGATTGCATTTCGCAGACGAGCGCCACATTTTAGGAGGATGCGTCAGAAGGTACGGACGGTACCCTCCGTTTGGAGTTCGATCCCTTTTGGAGATCTGCTGTTCGGTTGCGATAGCCACGTCAATATCCGCTAACACCCCAAACCCTCCATTTTATGCCTTGCTGCCGTTCAACGCAGCTTTCACACGATCCGGCGTGAACGGAACAGTGCGCAACCGCACTCCGGTTACGTCACTCACTGCGTTGGCGAGCACTACACCGACGTCTGTGCAGGACGCCTCGCCGGCCGAGTGGCTTTTCGGTTGGCCGATCGATCACCGAGGGTTGTCGTTAGTTGGAATGTCCGCTAAGACCAAAAGCGGACACCTGATAGCGCTAGAGCTCGGCTTTTGTCCGCTAATGACCCAAAGCCGACATGTCATGCGACAGCTCAGGAGTTTCTGGGCAGAGACGCACTCGCAACGACATTGCAGTATGACGTAGCGGAGAGATAATGAGGTATGACAGTGGAGTTGGTTGCGCTAGAAATGCCAGACAAGATAAACTCCATGAACAAAGTGAAAAGTCAACGAACAGCATGACCTTGTTTGATCAAGCTTCGAAAGCGGTGCAAAGCGGCAATTGGGGAGAGGCAGAAGTTATCTGTCGAAAAATACTCGCGCTAAGCGCCAAAAGATTTCGATGCCTTGCATATGTTGGCGGTCATTTGTTCTGAAAAGGGTCAATATGATGAGAGTGAACGGTTATTTTAGGGAGACAATATCCCTGGACCCCAATTTTCCACCGTGCTTTCATAATTATGGATTACTGCTTGCTAAGCAAAAGCAGTACATCGCGGCAATAGCGCAATTTGACAAAGCCATATTGCTTTTTCCGAATTTTTTCCTGCACACTGCGACCGCGGGTCTGCGCTTAAAGAGATTGGCCGGCTTGAGGACGCTCTAGCCAGCCTCAATAAAGCAGCAGGTCTTGCTCCGAACATTCCGATGGTTTGGTATAATAGAGGAAACGTCCATTTCAAGAAGAATGACTATCATTCAGCACTTAATGACTACGATTGCGCTATCAAAATCGATCCCAACTATGCAGATGCTTGGCTTGGTCGTGGCAATGTATTTAACGATCTTAGGCGCTATGACGAAGCGCTTGCTGCTTACGACAAGGCACTCGCAATCAAACCTGATTCAGCGGAAGTATGGCTTGGTCTTGGCAATGCCTTTACCGGCCTAAAGCGCTATGACAAAGCCCTTGCTGCTTACGACAAGGCACTCGCACTTAAATCTGACCTGGCGGAAGCATGGCTTGGCCGCGGCAGTGCCTTCCACGAGCTCCAAGCGCCATGATGAAGCCTTCGCTGCCTACGACAAGGCACTCGCAATAAAACCTGATTTAGCTGAAGTATGGCTTGCTCAGTGGCAATGCGCTTTAGCGATCTCAAACGCTTTGACGACGCGCTTGTTGCCTACGACAAGGCGCTCGAAGGCAAACCTGAGCTAGCGGAAGTATGGCTTGCTCGTGGCAATGTTTTCAAAGATCTTAAGCGTCATGACGAGGCCTTTACTGCTTACGACAAGGCACTCGCGCTCAAACCTGATTTAGCGGAAGCATGGCATTGCCCGTGGCGATGCCCTTAGCGATCTCAAACGCTATGACGAGGCTTTCGCCGCTTACGACAAAGGCGCTCTCACTCCAGACCTGATTTAGCGGAAGCACAGCTTGGTCGGTGGCAATGTCCTTAACGATCTTCACCGCTATGACGAAGCGCTTGGTGCATACGATAGGGCACTTTGCGCTTAAGCCCGATTTACCAGCCGCATGGCTAGGCCGCGGCAATGCCTTCAACTATCTCTAAACGCTATGAGGAAGCCTTTGCCGGTTACGATAAGGCGCTCGCACTCAAACCTGATTTAGTGGAAGCATTGGCTGGTTGTGGCAGTGCCTTCAGCGATCTCAAACGTTATGACGAAGCGCTTGCTGCTTACGACAAGGCACTCGCGCTCAAACCTGGTCTAGCGGAAGCGTGGCTTGGTCGCGGCAATGTCCTTAACGAGCTCAAGCGCTGTGACGAAGCGCTTGCTGCCTACGATAATTCCCTCGCACTCAAAGCTGATCTAGCTGGAAGTATGGCTTGGTCAGTGGAAATGTGTTTAACGATCTCAAGCGCCATGACGAAGCGCTTGCTGCTTATGACAAATCACTCGCGCTTAAACCTGATTTAGCACAAGCGTGGCTTGGTCGTGAGAATGTCTTTAAAGATCTCAAGCGCTATGACGAAGCCTTTGCTGCCTACGACCAGGCACTTGCGCTTAAGCCTGACTTAGCGGAAGCGCATTGCAATGAAGCACTGACCCGGTTGCTCTTGGGAGATACAGAACTCGGCTGGAAGAAATATGAATATCGATGGGATACCAAACCGATGCGCGGGTGGAAACGCAATTTCTCGCAACCATTATGGTTGGGTGACAGCGATATACAAAAACAAGACAATCCTAATACATGCAGAGCAAGGCTTGGGCGACGCATTGATGGCTTGCCGCTATATACCCATGCTCGCTTCGCTGGGAGCAAGAGTTTGTTGCCGAAGTGCAGCCGTCCCCTGAGGTCATTGCTGGAAAGTCTTGAGTGGTGTTTCACAGCTTGTTGTCAAGGAGAGCACGATTCCGCACTTCGATGTGCACTGTCCAATCATGAGCTTGCCTTTAGCGTTCAAGACAACATTGCAAACAATCCCGGCTAAAGTTCCATATCTAACTGTGTCAGCAAAATGTAATCTGAAAAGTGGCGCGCTAAATTAACTGGAAGGGAAATAAAGGTTGGCATCGCGTTGGGCCGGTAATCCAGATCATGTTCAGGACCTTGATCGTTCAATTCCTTTGAGAAAACCTTCTGCCTATTCTTGAGCGTCAAAGGCACAAAATATTTTAGTCTTCAGAAAGATCTTCGTAACGGCGACAAGGAAGTATTGGATGTGAATTCCCAGATAGTGCGGCTAGACCTAGAAATAAATGATTTTCAAGATACAGCTGCGATTATGATGTCGTTGGACTTGGTGCTTTCCTGTGATACATCCATCAGTCAACCTTGCTGGCGCGTTGGGTAAGGCCAACTTGGGTGCTATTGCCGTTTAATCCCGATTGGCGATGGCTGTTGGACCGCACTGACTCGCCATGGTATCCGACAGCGCGCGGTTGTTGAGACAGACGCACGTAGAGGTGAATGGTCGACACTTATCAACGATGTCTTGTATGTCGGAACTCGAGAGAAGCACGGTCTCGGAGAAAAACTCATAAAGCTGAATAGCGATCGTTTACAGCCCAATTGGCGCAACGCGTTCCGCAGCCGAGCAAAGCTGAATAGCGATCGTTTCCAGCCCAATTGGCGCAACGTTCCGCGCGGAAGCCGAGCCGAGAACAATGATGACATATGCGTGGGTAAGGCGATTGCGGGTGTCTGTTGTCACTGAAGTCGGCAAGGTCGACTTTTGAAAAAAGCCGCCCCCATTGCTGAGGGCGGCTTGCTGCAACTGGAGTTATGTCGGGGAATTGGTTTGCAAATGGTTTTTGCAAAATGGTTTGCAAACCACATCCGGAGCCGGGAGCGTGCAACCGGGGAGTTAATCGGCCAAAATGGGCCGCCCGCCGTCGCCTCAGCGTGGCTCGCGGTTGCGTTGGCTGCGCTGTCGGGGGACGAATCACTGCAGGTGCGCACGGTGTTATTCCAATAACAATGCGAGGGCCTGCGGATGCGTTCTCGGAACCATGTCTGGTGCTTCGTCATGGTGCCAGCGGTGCTGACGCAAACGCCCGCCACCGCTCTGCCCTGCGATAATACTCGATGGTGCGCCCAGTATTCGGGTAGAGTGGCGGGCGGCACCAATTGCGGCTTCTTCACCATTGAGCAGTGCAGGGCAACCGTGAGCGGCATCGGTGGATTTTGCGTGCCTAATCAATTTTACAATCCGTGTGGGCCTGCGGGCACCGCACCTCTCGGTATCGTTACTACTGATTAAAATGCCCCATCAGTTGCGCGGAGAGTGGCAGAGGGGCGCCTTCGGGTTTTCGGGAATGGTGTCCGGGCCGCCCGGTCACTTTGCGCTGTCCGGCGGCCTGCTGGATAAGACCGGCCGCCGCCAACTGCGCAACCTCCGCGGCGCCGGTCGTCGCCAAAGTGACCGAGGACCGCCACCCTCACACTCTCCCGTCCGAGCGAACAAAAGCTGCCGTGGCGGCGGCCATTGGTCCGGCCACCATACGATGTTTACGCTGAGTGAAAGCAGTGTGAAGTCGAGGCGCATATGATTTCACAATGAACGATACACATCCGAGCTAAAGATCTATTCTTGAAGGAATAGAGTGCCTGGAAAACCGAGATTTTTCTATGCAGAACAAATCTTCCATGGCCGAAACGCTGAACCTCGTCCCGCGGAGTGTCGCTGTGCACTCAACAACTTGGCAATTGCACAATACGAGCAGCAATACGTAACCT
>ERZ1370068.1062-contig-10971_pt1 | contig 41049 bp, 48 predicted proteins | sample MGYA00561227_ERZ1370068 | MGnify/ENA primary metagenome ERZ1370068 (study PRJEB38410, sample SAMEA6850437) | metagenome | study: Metagenomic assessment of the ecological functions of the soil: analysis of the soil microbiota associated with the... | reverse complement strand
AGTTACGTATTGCTGCCAGCGGAGCAGCCGCTCTTCCCACTTCCGCACCGCCTCGCCGAGCGCGGAGATCGGAGCGTGCGAGGCGCTCGAACCGCTGGCGCGCGCGGCCGCGCAGCGTGCCGAGCACATACTCGCCGGCCAAGGCATCGGCGCGCTCGGGTCGCGACAGGTTCATCGGCGTCACCCCGGCGCGGTCGAGGCGAGTCCCGCAAGCGCTCGAGGCCGCGGCGCACCCACGACTTGACGGTGCCGAGCGGCTGCCTCAGGTGCCGCGCGAGCTCCGAGTGCGACAGGCCCTGAAAAACGCCAAGCGCGATCGCCTGTTTCTGGCCCGGCATCGAGCGCCTCGACGCAGTCCCTGACCGCGCGCGCGTTCGCGCCGGCGAGCAGCATCTCGAGCGGAGTCGGATCCTCGCGCGGCGATCGTCACGCCTTCTTCCTCATCGTCCATCGTTACGGTTTCGACCTCGCGCCGGCGCAGTTGGTCCAGGCAGCGATTGCGGACGATGCTGGTCAACCACGTCAGCGGCTGGCTCTTGGCGGCGACGTACGACCCGGCGTGGTGCCAAACGTTGACGAAGCTCTCCCTGCAGGACCTCCTCGGCCGCGGCCGCTTCCCTCAATATACGCAGCGCCACCGCGTACAGATGCGGCGAGGTGCAGGCGGTAGAGCTCGGCGAATGCCTGCTGGTCCGGCGAGCGCGGTCCGCGCCAGCAGCTCCATCAGGCGCGCATTGCGCTCGAGCTGCTTGGCAGGGTCGCTCGCATGTCGATCGAGCCCAGCCTGCTAAGCGCGCTGGCGGTCCTTGCGCCAGAGAACGTCGGGGCGGCCCGCCGTCGCGGTTCAGCACGCGCGCCAGCACGAACAGCAGGTCGGAGAGCCGATTGACGATACTTGCGTACGTGCATTCGCGCACCGGCGTCGGTGCACCCGAGATGCACCAGCGAACGCTCGGCGCGGCGGCACACGGTTGCGCGCGACGTGCGCGAGGCTCGCCGCGCGCGGTGCCGCCGGGCAGGATGAATTCCTTGAGCGGCGCGCAGGCCGGCATTGAAGCGCTCGATCGGCGTCCTCGAGCCGCAGCACCTGCGCGTCGCTCATCGGCGTCGTAGCCGGGGATCGACAGCTCGCCGCCGAGATCGAACAGATCGTGCTGGACCTCGGTAAGGCAGGCGGCGACGCGCATCGGGCAGCGCCTCCGCGAGCAGCAGCGCCCAGCGTCGAATTCAGCTCGTCGACCGTCGCCGATCGCATCGATGCGCGCCGAGTCCTTGGCGACGCGCGAGCCGTCGCCAAGCCCGGTCGTTCCGGCATCGCCGGTGCGCGTGACGATCTTGGACAGCCTGATGGCCCATGGATGCGATGGTCGTCAGCGCGGTCGGCGCGCGAAACGGCGAGCGGCCAGCATAGAGAATTCGGCGCACGGCGCAGGCGAGCCAAGCGGGACGCGCGCACCGCGATTCGCGTGTGTTCGGCGACCGGATTGCGTTGCCGTGCAGCGGACGCGCGCTTCGGCGATCGTTTCCGTGACTCCGCACCATGAGCCGCATCATGACCCGCGCTTACGAAACCGACCTCGACCGGAACGCAGCCAACTACACGCCGCTCTCGCCGCTGTCGCTGATCGCGCGCGCCGCCTACGTATACCCGAAGCAGCCTGCGGTGATCCACGGCGACCGCCGCTACAGCTGGGCGGAAACCTACGCGCGCTCGCGCCGGCTCGCTTCGGCGCTCAGCTCGCAGCGGCATCGGCGACGGCGACACGGTCGCGCTGATGGCGTCGAACACGCCGGAGATGCTCGAGGCCCATTTCGGCGTGCCGATGGCGGGCGGCGTGCTCAACACGCTCAACACGCGCCTCGACGCCGAGGCGATCGCGTTCATGCTGAAGCACGGCGAGGCGAAAGTGCTCATCACCGACACCGAGTTCGCGCCGACGATCGAAGCCGCGCTCGGCGCAGCTCGAGCGCAAGCTCGCGCGTGATCGACATCGTCGACGCGCTCGGACCCGGCGGCAAGCGCCTCGGCGCGCATCGGACTACGAGACAGTTCATCGCCGGCGGCGATCCGGAGTTCGAGTGGCAGCCATCCCGCCGACGAATGGGACGCGATCTCGCTCAACTACACCTCGGGCACGACCGGCAATCCGAAGGGCGTCGTCTATCACCACCGCGGCGCGTATCTGAACGCGCTGTCGAACATCATCGACTGGGGCATGCCGCGGCACGCGGTGTACCTGTGGACGCTGCCGATGTTCCACTGCAACGGCTGGTGCTTCCCGTGGACGATGGCCGCCAACGCCGGCACCAACGTCTGCCTGCGCCGCGTCGAGGCCGAAGCCGATCCTCGATGCGATCCGCGACGCACAAGGTCACGCACTACTGCGGCGCGCCGATCGTGCACGCGATGCTGATCAACGCGCCCGACGAGATGGAAGCAGGGCATCGACGCACGAGGTGAGCTGCCTGGTCGCGGCGGCCGCGCCGCCGGCGTCGGTGATCGAGGGCATGGAGCGGATGGGCTTCGACATCACGCACGTCTACGGGCTGACCGAGACCTACGGACCCGGCCGCGGTGTGCGCGAAGCACGCCGAGTGGGACGCGCTCGACATCGGCGCGCGCACCGAGCGCAACGGCCGCCAGGGCGTGCGCTACACCGTGCGAGGAGGGCATGACGGTGATGGACCCGAGACGATGACGCCGAAGTGCCGCGGGACGGCGAGACGATGGGCGAGATCATGTTCCGCGGCAACATCACGATGAAGGGCTACCTCAAGAACCCGACCGCGACCGACGGAAGCGTTCGCCGGCGGCTGGTTCCACTCGGGCGACCTCGCGGTGATGCAGCCCGACGGCTACGTGAAGATCAAGGACCGCTCGAAGGACGTCATCATCTCGGGCGGCGAGAACATCAGCTCGCTCGAGGTGGAGGACGCGCTCTATCGCCATCCGGCGGTGCTCGCCGCCGCGGTGGTGGCGCAGCCGGATCCGAAGTGGGGCGAGACGCCGTGCGCGTTCGTCGAGGTGAAGCCCGGTGCCGACGGTCACCGAGGCCGAGCTGATCGAGCACTGCCGCGAGCATCTCGCGCGCTTCAAGGCGCCGAAGCAGGTCGTGTTCGGCGAGCTGCCGAAGACCTCGACCGGCAAGATCCAGAAGTTCGTGCTGCGCGGAGCGCGGCGAGAGTCGACCAGCGCGATCGAGTAGGCAGGCTGCGCCGCCGGTGACGCGGCGCGCGCGGTAACGCAGACGTCGCGACTGCGGGTGGCCCAGTCGCAGCGGCGACTCGCGTGCCAGAGTGGCCGCCGCGATGCCGCGTCACCGCTGCGACGGCGCGGAGTCTTGCGTGCGCAATCGCGCGGGCACTCGAAGGCTCGCCGAGCATGCGGCGCCGCGCTTACGACCTGGCCGCGGCGAGCCAGCCGAGCGGTGCGACAGGTCGACCGCCTGCCGTTTCCTTCACGTGCTCCATCGACCGCGTAGCTGTGGGTCTCGCGAATGCCGGGCACGCGCGACAGTACATCGCCGAGGAAGCGCGCGGTAAGCGGCCATGTCCGGCACGCGCACCTTCAGCAGGTAATCGAACCCGCCGGCGACCATGTGGCACTCCTGCACCTGCGGGATTGCGCGTCATGGCGCTCCGCGAACTGATCGAATGCGCCCTGCGACGTGCGGTCGATCGCGATCTCGATGAACACGAGTGAGCCCGAGGTCGAGCCGCTCGCGCATCGAGCTCGGCCGGAATAGCCGCCGATGACGCCGGCCGCCTCGAGCGCGCGCACTCGCTCGGCGCAGGGCGTCGGGCTCAGCCGACACGCTGGCGCGCGAGCGCAACGTTGGAGAGCCGGCCGTCCGCGCTGCAGTTCGCCGAGGATCTTGAGGTCGATGGCGTCGAGATCTCTTCATCGGGTCCGTCAAGCCGATCGCTCAGTTCGTGCATCGACGCACGGCCTCCGCCGCCGCGAGGTCCTCGAGCGCGAAGCCGACGGACTTGAACACGGTGATCTGATCGTCATGCGTGCCGGCCTGGGATGCGTGCCGCGGGCGAAGTCGCGCAGCTCGGCGGCGATCCTTGTCCGCGTCGCAATCGCGCCGGTCGGCGATCGCCTGCACGATCGCCGCCCTCGGCCAGCGCGGCGGTGCGATCGTCGACGACGATCAGGTCGGCGCGCTGCATGCGCCGCATCGTCGGTCTCGCGCATGTCGCTTCCTGAATGCGCCGACCAGGTCGAGATGCGCGCCCGGCGCGCAGCCACTCGCCCACGCACGAGCGGCGCGGCGTCGCCAGCGTCGCGCAGCGAAACGATGTCGGCGCTGCCGCGACGGCGCGGCTCGAGATCGGTGCAGGCTGCGCGCGGGAATGCCGTCGCGCGCGATGCCGCGGCCGTCGCTTCGGCGTGCGCCGGCGGTGCGGCTCCAGACGCTCACGCGCTCGAGCTGGCGCACGTGCCGGTGCGCGTCGATCAGCGCGCCGCGCCATGCGGCCCGGGCCGATCATCACCAGGTGCCGCGCATCGCGGCAGGCGAGGCGTGCCTTGCCGCGTACGCCGACGCGCCCGCGGTGCGCCGCGCGGTCGAGCTCCTCGCCGTCGAGGAGCGCGAGCGGCATCCCGTTGCGCGCGTCGAATAGCGCGTAGACGGCGCGACCGAGCGCTCGTCCGCGGTCGCGCGTTGCCGGGAAACACCGTGACGAGCTTGACGCCGAGCGCGCTGTCCCGCGCGCCACGCCGGCATCATCAGCAGCGATGCCGGCCGGCTGACCCGGGACCGTCGATCCGATGGTTGCGCACGCAGCGGCGCGCTCGACCTCGGCGCGGAGCGCCTCGCTCAAGCGCGGCCAGCATGACCGCGGCCAGCGGCAGACGCGCGCGGATCGCGTCGGCGTCGAAGGACTTCCATCGTTATCCTTGTCCCGCGCGAGGCGCGCCTCTTCGCTCCACGCTTCGGTCAGCGAGAGCAGCGACGCGTTGCCTCCCGACGCGGTGCGTGTTGATCGTCACCGTGCGCTCGATGACCAGGCGCGATGCGTCGTAACGGCCCGTCTGCGTCCGCGGCGACGAGCCGGCACGATCGGACCGTCGCTCGTCGGCCAGCCGGCGCGCTGCAGCTCGTGCGCGCGCTCCGCGTCGTGCTGCCGAGCAGCACCGGCGTCGGGCGCCGCCGCGAGCGGATCGTCCGACGGTTTCGCAGCGTGTGCCGTGACTCGCCGGCCAAACGCTTCGCTCGACGGCGAGCGCGCGCGATCACCGGCACCATTGCCGGCCAGCAGTGCGACATCGATCTGCGCGCGCAGCTCACGCTCGCTCGGCCGATGCAGGCGACGCGACCGCGCGGCACGCAGCGACAGCGTGTTGGTCTCGCCGGTGGGCCCGGCAGGGCAGGCGACACCGATCGCCGGCGGCGCGGCCGCGGCGCCCGCGCACGCACGAGCCGCCGCAGATAGATGCGGACCGCCCGCCTTGGGCCCGGTGCCGGACAGGCGCGTCGCCGCCGAAGGGCTGCACGCCGACCACCGCGCCGATCATGTTGCGATTGACGTAGACGTTGCCGGCGCGGATCGCGCGCGAGGATCGCTGCGACGGTCTCGTCGATCCGCGTCTGGATGCCGTGCGTGAGGCCGTAGCCGGTCGCGTTGATCGCATCGACGAGGTCGGCGAGCGCGTCGCTGCCCGCCAGCGCAACACGTGCAGCACGGGTCCGAACACCTCGCGCGTGAGCGCGCGAGCCGTCGAGCGACGCCGAGCTCGATCAGCGTCGGCGCGAAGAACGTGCCGCTGCGCGCATTCCGCGGGCAGCGGCAGCTCGAACACCGCGCGCCGCGGCGCGCGCATGCTGCGCGACGTGGGCGGCGAGCGTCGCCCGCGCGTCGGCGTCGATCACCGGCCCGACATCGGTCGTCGAGCCGGCGCGGATCGCCGAGCGAGAGCTCCGCCATCGCGCCCTTGAGCATCGCGAGCACGCGGTCGGCGATGTCGTCCTGCAGGCACAGCACGCGCAGCGCCGAGCAGCGCTGGCCGGCGCTGTCGAACGCCGAGGTGAGGGCGTCGGCGACGACCTGCTCCGGCAGCGCCGAGCTGTCGACGATCATCGCGTTCTGGCCGCCGGTCTCGGCGATCAGCACCGGATCGTCGTCGCGCGCGGCCAGCTGCGCGGTTGATCGCGTCGCGCGACGTCGGTCGAGCCGGTGAAGAGCGACGCCGGCGATCGCGCGGATCGGCGACGAGCGCCGCGCCGACGGTCTCGCCGCGCCCGGCAGGAGCTGCAGCGCGGCGCGCGGCACGCCGGCGCGGTGCAGCAGCGCGCACCGCGGCCGTGCGCGATGCAGCGGCGTCTGCTCGGCCGGCTTCGCGAGCACCGGGTTGCCGGCGGCAAGCGCCGCGGCTGACTTCGCCGACGAAGATCGCCAGCGGAAAATTCCACGGCGTGATCGCAGACGATCGGCCCGGCGCGGCGTCGTCCACCGCCGAGCTCGCGCGCGCCTGCGCCGCGTAGTAGCGGCAGGAAGTCCGCCGCCTCGCGCACCTCGCCCATGGCGTTTGGCGAACGTCTTGCCCGCCTCGCGCACGGCGAGCGCGATCGAGCGCGCCGCGTTCGCGCCTCGAGGCAGATCGGCGGCGCGCTCGAGGCATCCGGCGCGCTCGGCGGCCGGCGTGCGCGACCACGCCGTCGCCGTCGCTCGACGGCGATCGCGACGGCGCGCGCGACATCGGCGCGATCGTCGCTTCGTCTGACGCTGCCCGACGACGTCGTCGCGATCGGCCGGGTTGACGATCGGTCGTGCGCGCGTCGCGCCGCTGGCGACGTGCGCGCCGAGCAGCGGCGCGGCGTCTCGACTGCGCCGGCGGCGCCGCTCGAGCTCGCGCGCGAGCGCGGCGAGCACGGCGTCGTCCGTGAAATCGCAGGCCGCTGCGAATTCTTCCGGCCGCGACAGCAGCGCGGCGGGCAGCGGCAGATGCGCGGATGCGGCGCGCCGCCGGTCCTCGCGCGACTGCGCGACCGGATCGGCGACCAGCTCTGCGATGTCGACCGCCGGATCGACGATGCGGTTGACGAACGAGCGTGTTGGCGCCGTTCTCGAGCAGCCGGCGCACGAGATACGCGAGCAGCGTCTCGTGCGAACCGACCGGCGCGTAGATGCGGCAGGCGCGATCGAGCTTGGCCGTCGGCCGACGACCTGATCGTAGATGCTCTCGCCCATGCCGTGCAGGCACTGGAACTCGTAGTGCGGCGTCGCCGGCGAGCGTCGTGGATCGCGGCGATCGTGAAGGCGTTGTGGGTCGCGAACTGCGGATAGATCGCGTCCGGCGCCGCGAGCATCGCCTTCGCGCACGCGAGATAGGCGACGTCGGTGTGCACCTTGCGCGTGAACACCGGATAGTCGGCGAGCCCGTCGACCTGCGCGCGCTTGATCTCGCGTGTCCCAGTACGCGCCCTTGACCAGCCGCACCATCAGCCGCCGGCGATGGCGCCGGGCGAGCGTCGACGAGCCAGTCGATCACGGCGCGCGCGCGCTTCTGGTACGCCTGCACGACGAAGCCCGAGCCGTCCCAGCCCGGCGAGCGCGGGGTCGCGCCGCGAGCGCCGCGAGGAGGTCGAGCGAGAGCTCGAGGCGGTCGGCCTCCTCGGCGTCGATGTTGAGGCCGATGTCGTAGCGCTCGCGAGCTCGCGCGCAGCGTGACGAGCTCGCGGCGACGAGCTCGGCGATGACGCGTTCGCGCTGCAGCGCGCGTATAGCGCGGATGCAGCGCCGAGAGCTTGACCGAGATGCCCGGGCCCGCGTACGACGCCGCGCCCGTGCGACGCGCGGCCGATCGCGTGGATCGCGTACTCGTAAGCGACGAAATAGCGCTCCGCGTCGTCGGCCGTCAGCGCCGCCTCGCCCAGCATGTCGTACGAGAACGTGTAGCCGCGCGCCTCGCGCTCGCGCGCGTTCGCGAGCGCCTCGTCGATCGTGCGGCCGGTGACGAACTGCTGGCCGAGCAGGCGCATCGCGAGATCGACGCCCTTGCGGATCAGCGGCTCGCCGCCCTTGCGCAGCAGCGAGCTCAGCGCCTGCTCGAGCGTGCCCTCGCTGCGCGTGTCGACGAGCTTGCCCGGTGACGAGCAGGCCCCACGCCGCGGCGTTGACGAACAGCGACGGCGACGCGCCGACGTGCGCGCGACCAGTCGCCGCTGCCGATCTTGTCGCGGATCAGGCGATCGCGCGTCGCGGCGTCGGGAATGCGCAGCAGCGCCTCGGCGAGGCACATCAGCGCGACGCCCTCGCGCGCTGTCGAGCGAGAATTCGAGCATCAGCGCGTCGACGCCGCCTGCCCGCGCGCGCGCGAGTCGCACGCTCTGCGCGAGCGAGGTGGCAAGTCGCTGCGTCGTCGACAGCACGCCGGGTCGAGTTCCGCCTCCGACAGCAGGCTTTGCACTGCTGCGTGTTCGTCGGCACGGTGCAGAGCCGCAATGCGCTCCGCAGAGCGGTCGCCTCGCGATAGGGGACGGACAGTCGGAAACCGATGGCATCGCCAGGGTTCGAACGATCGCTATAGTTTAGCGCCGTGCACGAGTGAATCACGCTATGAACCGTGCATTTTTTAGCGAGCAACGCCATGATTAGCCTCTACGATAGTGATGTCAAGGACAAACCGGATGGAGGCAGGTCGCGCTCCAGGGTCAAAGCTTGGTTTGACATTCCCTGGAGGCAGCATGAATCCGCCGCTCGAGGCCGAGGGCGCGCCCTGCGTGCTGAGCCGCACCGCAAAGACGGTGTGCGCACGCTGACGCTCAACCGCGGCGAGCGTTTCAATCCGTTGTCTGCAGGCAATGATCGCGGCGCTGCGCAGCCGAGCTCGAACGCAGGTCGCCGCCGACCCTTCCGTGCGCAGCGTGGTCGATCGCGGCCGAGGGCGGGGGTTTCTGCCGCCGGACACGACCTCAAGGAGAGCTGCGCGCACACCCCGACCTCGGAGTGGCAGCGGCAGCTGTTTTGGCGCGTGCGACGAGCTGATGCTGCTGCTCACGAGGCTTCCGCAACCGGTGATCGCGCGCGTTCACGGCATCGCGACGGCGGCGGGGCTGCCAGCTGGTGTCGATGTGCGATCTCGCCGTGGCCGCCGATACAGCGCGCTTCGCGCTGCCCGGCGTCAACGTCGGCGTTTTCTGCACGACACCGGCGGTCGGCGTGGCGCCGCATACGTCGCGCAAGCGCGTAATGGAGCTGCTTGCTCACCGGCGAGACGATCGACGCGGCGACTGGCGCTCGCCTGGGCCTGGTCAACCGCGTGGTGCCGGTGTGCGGAGCTCGACGCGGCGGTCGCGCACTTCACCGGCATCATCGGCGCCCGCAGCCGCGCGTCATCGCGCAGGGTAAGCAGGGCCTTCTACCGCCAGGTCGATCTGGGCTCGCGCCGGCCTACGACTTCGCCGGGCGCGATGATGGCCTGCAGCCTTCCTCGAGCACGACGCGTCCGAGGGCATCGACGCGTTCATCGAAAAGCGCGCCGAAATGGGGCGATGAGCCGCCGTCCCTCTACGCGCCATTGCCAACGCGCCGCCCGTTCCGGGATAATCGCGCGACGCAAGGGAGAGGCGTCCGGCAGCATCAGCGCGCTGTGGCACGGCATGGCCGACGACATCATTCTCGAAACGCGCGGGCTCGACCAAGGAGTTCAAGGGCTTCGTCGCGCGTCAACGACGTCGACCTGCACGTGTCGGCGCGGCACGCATCCATGCGCTGATCGGCCCGAACGGCGCGGGCAAGACGACCTGCTTCAACCTGCTCACGCACTTCCTGACGCCGACCCGCGGCGAGATCTGTCTTCAACGGCACGCGAGATCACCGGCTCGCGGCCGTCGGCCATCGCGCGCATGGGGCATGGTCCGCTCGTTCCAGATCTCCGCGGTGTTCCCGCACCTCACGGTGCGCTGGAGAACGTGCGCATCGCGCTGCAGCGCAAGCGCGGCCACTCCTTCGATTTCTGGCGCTCGGAGCGCGATGCTGGACGCGCTCGACGCGCGCGCGCGCGAGCTGCTCGACGCGGTCGGGCTCGCCGACTTCGAACGAGCGATGGCGGTGGAGACTGCCCTACGGCCGCAAGCGTGCGCTCGAGATCGCCACCACGCTCGCGCTCGACCCGGAGATGATGCTGCTCGACGAGCCCACCGCCGGCATGGCGCACGAGGACGTCGAGCGCATCGCCGCGCTGATCCGGCGCGTCGCCGCGAACCGCACGGTGCTGATGGTCGAGCACAACCTGTCCGTGGTGTCGACGCTGTCGGACCACATCACGGTGCTCGCGCGCGGCGAGATCCTGGCGCAGGGCGACTACGCCTCGGTGTCGAAGAACGCCGCGACGTGGTCGAGGCCTATCTCGGGTACCGGCGCATGCCTGAGACCGACGGGCCGCTGCTCAGCGTGCGCGACCTGCATGCGTGGTACGGCGAGTCGCACATCCTGCACGGGCGTCGACTTCGACGTCGCGCCGCGGCGAGGTGGTCACGCTGCTCGGCCGCAACGGCGCGGGCAAGACCGACGACGCTCAAGTCGATCATGGGCATCGTCGACGCAGCGCCAGGGGTCGGTGCAGCTTCGACGGCACGGAGATCGATCGAGCTGCCGTCGAACCGGATCGCCCGGCTGGGCATCGCGCTATCTGCCCCGAGGAGCGCGGCATCTTCTCGAGCCTCAACGTCGAGGAGAACCTGCTGCTGCCGCCGCAGGTGCGGCGCGGGCGGGCTGTCGGTCGAGCAGATCTTCGAGCTCTTCCCGAACCTGCAGCGAGCGGCTGCGCGAGCCAGGGCACCAAGCTCTCGGGCGGCGAGCAGCAGATGCTCGCGATCGGGCGCATCCTGCGCACCGGCGCGCGCCTGCTGCTGCTCGACGAGCCGACCGAGGGCCTGGCGCCGGTGATCGTCCAGCAGATCGGCCGCACGATCGCGCAAGCTCAAGGCAGAAGGGCTTCACGATCCTGCTGGTCGAGCAGAATTTCCGGTTCGCCGCGACCGTGGCCGACCGGCACTACGTGATGGAGCACGGGCGCGTCGTCGACATGATCCCCGAACGCCGACGCTCGAGGCGAACATGAGCAAGCTGCACGAATATCTGGGCGTCTGAGAGCGCCTACGTACGGCCTACCACGCAGCGCTACCCGCATCGATGCACGCACCACGAGAACAGCAATGAAAGCCTTCAAACGCAGTTTGCTCGCTCTCGGCGCTCGCCGGCGCGCCGGCGCGTGCGCAGGCGCAGGTCTCGGACGGCGTGATCAAGATCGGCGTCGCTGTCCGACATGTCGAGCCTCTATACCGACCTCGCCGGCGCCGGTTCGGTCGTCGGCGGCGCAGACTGGCGGTCGAGGACTCGGGCATCGAGAAGCGCGGCTACAAGGTCGAGATCGTCTCGGCCGATCATCAGAACAAGCCCGACGTCGGCTCGGCGCATCGCGCGCGCAGTGGTACGACACCGACAAGGTCGACGTGATCGTCGACACGTGCCGAACTCCGGCGTCGCGCTCGCGCGTCAACCAGATCTACCAGCGACAGAGGGCAAGGCGTTCCTCGTTTCCGGCGCGGCGTCGCTCCGATCTGACCGGCAAGGCGCTGCTCGCCGAACACGATCCACTGGACCTACGACACGTGGATGCTCGCCAACGGCACCGGCGGCGCGATCGTCAAGGCCGGCGGCGACACCTGGTTCTTCCTGACCGCCGACTACGCGTTCGGCCACGCGCTGCGAGCGCGACACCGAGGCGGTCGTGCTGAAGAACGGCGGCAAGGTGCTGGGCAAGGTGCGCGCATCCGCTCAACACGCAGGACTTCAGCTCGTTCCTGCTGCAGGCGCAGGCGTCGAAGGCGAAGATCATCGGGCTCGCCAACGCCGGCGGCGACACGACCAACTCGATCAAGCAGGCGGCCGAGTTCGGCATCGTCAAGGGCGGGCAGAACCTCGCCGGGCTGCTGGTGTTCCTGACCGACATCCACGCGCTCGGCTTGCCGACGGCGCAGGGCCTGATTGTCACCAACACGTTCTACTGGGACACGAACGACCAGACGCGCGCGTTCGCGAAGCGTTTCGCCGCGCGTCGACAAGGGCATCCATCCGACGATGGTGCACGCGGGCGTGTATTCGGCGGTGCCGCACTACCTGAAGGCGGTCGAGGCGCTGAAGAGCGACGACGGCACGCAAGGTCATCGCCAAGATGAAGGAGATGCCGACCGACGATCCGCTGTTCGGCAAGGGCACGATCCGCGTCGACGGCCGCAAGATCCATCCGGCGTACCTGGTCGAAGTGAAGAAGCCGTCCGGAGTCGAAGGCGACCGTGGGATCTACTACAAGGTCCGCGCCACGATTCCGGCGGACCAGGCGTTCCGGCCGCTGAAGGACGGCAGAGTGCCCGCTGGTCAAGTGACGCGGTGCCAGAGAGCGCGTGTGGTAACTGGACGGCCTGCGCGATTGAAGCCAGCCGCGTCATGCACGCGACGCGAGGATCAGCGTCGTTGAGCCCTGAGTCCCCGCTTGCGCGAGTTGACTGACGGCCGAATTCAGCCTATCCGCTGGCGACACGACGCATGACCGAAATCTTCGGCGTTCCGACCAGGCGCTGTTCGGCCAGCTGCTGATCGAGCCTGATCAACGGCTCGTTCTCACGCGCTGCTCTGTCGCTCGGGCTGGCGGTGATCTTCTGGCCTGCTCAACATCATCAATTTCACGCACGGCGCCCAGTACATGCTGGGCGCGTTCTGCGCGTGCTTCCTGCTGCCAGCACTGGCGGCTCGGCTACTGGTGGGCGCTGCTGATCACGCCCGATCGTCGTCGGCGCCACCGGCGTCGTCGATCGAGCGCACGATGCTGTCGCGGCTCTACAAGCTCGACCATCTCTACGGTCTGCTGCTCACGTTCGGCCTGGCGCTGATCATCCAGGGGCTGTCTTCACCAACGATTACGGCTCATCCGGCCTGCCGTACCAGATGCCGGAGGAGCTCCCGGCGGGCCGTTCAATCTCGGCTTCATGTTCCTGCCGAACTACCGCGCCTGGGTGATCGTCGCATCGCTGATCGTCTGTCTCGGCACCTGGTTCGTGATCGAGCGCACCAAGCTCGGCGCCTACCTGCGCGCCGCGACCGAGAACCCGGCGCTGGTGCAGGCGTTCGGCATCAACGTGCCGCGGATGATCACGCTCACCTACGGCTTCGGCGTCGGCCTGGCCGCGCTCGCCGGCGTGATGGCGGCGCCGATCTACCAGGTCAACCCGCTGATGGGCGCCGAACCTGATCATCGTCGTCTTCGCCGTGGTGGTGATCGGCGGCATGGGCTCGATCATGGGCGCGATCCTCACCGGCTTCGGCCTCGGCGTCGTCGAGGGCCTCGACCAAGGTGTTCTACCCGGAGGCCTCGAACACCGTGATCTTCGTCATCATGGCGATCGTGCTGATGATCCGGCCCGCCGGCCTGTTCGGAGGAGCGCTAGAGCGATGACCGCGACCACGGCCGCGCCAACGCCGCGACGGCTCGCGATCGTCGATCGCGCGATGGCATGACGGCGCTGCTCGCGTCGCGCCGCTCGTCGGCATCTACCCGGTGTTCCTGATGAAGGCGCTGTGCTTCGCGCTGTTCGCCTGCGCGTTCAACCTGCTGATCGGCTTCGGCGGGCTGCTGTCGTTCGGCCACGCGATGTTCCTCGGCACCGCCGGCTATGCGTCGCGCGCGCACGCGGCGCAAGGTCTGGGGCTTCCCGCCCGAGTTCGGCGATCCTGCATCGGCACCGCGCCGCGGCGCTGCTCGGCGTCGTCGCCGGGCTGCTGGCGATCCGCCGCCAGGGCATCTACTTCGCGATGATCACGCTGGCGCTGGCGCAGATGATCTTCTTCTTCTGCCTGCAGGCGCCGTTCACCGGCGGCGAGGACGGCATCCAGGCGGTGCCGCGCGGGCACGCTGTTCGGCGTCGTCGACCTGTCAGACACGCTGGCGCATGTACTGCGTGGTGCTGGCGATCTTCCTCGCCGCGCTTCCTGCTCATCTACCGCGTCATCCACTCGCCGTTCGGCCAGGTGCTGAAGGCGATCCGCGAGAACGAGCCGCGCGCGATCTCGCTCGGCTACGACGCCGACCGCTACAAGCTGCTCGCGCTTCGTCCTGTCGGCGACGCTGGCCGGGCTGGCCGGCGCGACCAAGGCGATCGTGTTCCAGCTCGCCTCGCTGACCGACGTCCACTGGACGCATGTCGGGCGAGGTGGTGCTGATGACGCTGCTCGGCGGGCATGGGCACGATCTTCGGGCCGGTCGTCGGCGCCTTCGTCATCATCGGCGCTGGAAAGCTATCTCGCCGCGCTTCGGCGCAGTGGGTCACGGTGATCACCAGGGCATCATCTTCGTCGTCTGCGTGCTCGCGTTCCGCCGCGGCGATCGTCGGCGAGATCGGGCGCATGGTGGGAGAAGCGGGGCGGTTGAACAGGCTCCGGTCGGCATGACGGGGCGCCGGCTTGCGCGCTTCGCCGCGCCGGCGCTGCCGTGTCCTCGTGCGCCGCCGCCCTGTGGATGTGTCTGCAGGGGCGGCGCGAGGCAAACCGCGGTTGTCAGGACAGTGCGCGCCGGCGTTCCCAGCGGCGAATACAGAGCTGCAGGGATTTCCGGGGGCGGCTGCGCGTCGCGGAGCGCGCATTCCTCGCAGAGACGAAAGACCGGCACGTTCATCTTCTGGACCGCTGCGGGCGCACGCATTGCGGTCATCCCCACATTGCCGATGCGAGGAGCGGAACCGTGGCGCTATGGTATGCGGCTCCGGACGGGCAGAGTCGAAGCCGGGACGAAAGCTGGAAGCGCCGTACGTCGGCTGACCTGCGCTGGCGTCGTGCGCTCGTGGCACCCCAATGGCGCGGCGCGAGCCAGTATCGGTACGAACGCGGCGAGCTGATCGAGGCTCCGTGCCTGGAGCTGGGCCGGTGCGGCGCTCCCCGAAGGGGATGCGCGCAACCTCGCGCTGCGTGACGCCGATGTCGACCGGAGTGTCCTCGAGACGCCGCTCGGGCTCGTCGGCGCGCATCTGCCAGGTGCGATTAACCGGCCTACCCCCTCGCCCGGGAGTTGACCGGCCGCGCTCCGCACCGCATGATTACAGGTTGACGCGGCGCGGCGGGCCGGTTTCCGGTCCAGGAAGTCTCGGGCCGAGTGCCGCAATAGTCGCCGGAACGAGTTGGCAACTGAGGGGCAATTGATGGTAACTAACGGCAACCGAGGGCAACCGAGCGTAACCTGGGCAACTGAAGCAACTAAGGAAAATGAGGGAGGCGCACATGCGTTCGATCATCACCCAGGACTGGCCGCGGTCGCGGCGCTGCTCTGCAGGCTGCCAGGTCGTCGGCTACGCGGGCAGCCCGAGTTTCGACGATCCGTTCGTGAACGACACCATCGGGCCGACCACGCCGCCGTTCCCGCTCGTGTTCTACTTTCCCGACAACACGATGTATTTCTTTCCGATCTATGGCACCGGCCGCCCCGTTTCGGATCTCGACCTCCTCGCGTTTCGCTGTGCTGCGAGGCGCCGACGGCCGGCTCGTCGTGACGGCACTGATCGAGAACCAGGGCAGCGATCCCGTCTGCTTCCGACTGGTTCCGAGTCCGGCGACCTCGAGGTCAGTGCGCGTCGCCGCCACGGTTCACGAGCACGAACGGCACGCGCGAGCGGGTCAATGCCGCGATGTACTCGCCGCTCTCGGTGGCGAAGCAGGTCGAGATGAAGTTCACACCGACGGGAGGCTCTGGCGAGCGACGTCGTGCGCATCGATGTGGTCGCAGACCCGGACCGCGTGGTTCCCGATCCGCTTCGCGACAACAACGTTCTGTCGTGGCGGGGAGCATGCGCCCCGGTGCGCCGCCCGATTGCGGAACCTACCGCTAGAGCGTCGCGCCCTCGTCGCGGCGTGGCGCCGATGCCGCGCACCATCATCCAGGCCGTGGAGCTGGCCGCACCGCCGGCGGTGCTCTATGCGCAGTACCTGAACGCGAAAACGCACGCCGCCATAACCGGCGCGCACGTGGGGATCGTGCGCTAGCACCTGGGCGCGACCTTCAGCGCCTTCGGCGGCAGCCTGTACGGGCGCATCCTGCGCCTCGTGCCCAAGCGCATGATCGTCCAGACCTGGCGCGCGTCGCACTGGAACAAGACCGACCTCGACTCGACGCTGATCCTCTCGTTCCATGCCACCGGCCGCGCGGCCGCATCGAGCTCGTGCACGTGAACGTGCCGGAGCACGATTTCGCGGGCGTCAGCGAAGGCTGGCACATCTACTACTGGGTTCCCTGGCGGTCGTATCTGCGCTGAGGCGAGCGGCGTGACCCCAGCGTCGCCGGTTGCCCCGCGCACGCTATGATCAAAGCTCGGGACTGCCAGCATCGCGTCGTTGCCCGTTCTCCCATGAAGGTCCTCGTTCCGCGTCAAGCGCGTCGTCGACTTCAACGTCAAGGTTCGCGTCAAGCCCGACGGCGTCGGGCGTCGACACCGCCAACGTCAAGATGTCGATGAATCCGTTCGACGAGATCGCCGTCGAGGAAGCGGTGCGGCTGAAGGAGAAAGGCATCGCGACCGAGATCGTCGCGGTGTCCTGCGGCGTTGCCGCGTGCCAGGAAACGCTGCGCACCGCGCTCGCGCTCGGCGCCGACCGCGCGATCCTGGTCGAGACCGAGGTCGAGCTGCAGCCGCTCGCGGTCGCGAAGCTGCTCGCAGGCGATCGCGATCAAGGAAGCGCCGCAGCTCGATCATCCTGGGCAAGCAGGCGATCGACGACGACGCGAATCAGACCGGACAGATGCTCGCCGCGCTGCTCGACTGGCCGCAGGCGACGTTCGCGTCGAAGGTCGATATGCCGCCGACGGCACGCGGGCGACCGTCAAGCGCGAGATCGACGGCGGCCTGGAGACGCTGGCGATGGCGCTGCCGGCGGTCGATCACCACCGACCTGCGCTTGAACGAGCCGCGCTATGCGACGCTGCCCGAATATCATGAAGGCGAAGAAGAAGCCGCTCGAGGTCGTCGAAGCCGGAAGCGCTCGGCGTCGACGTCACGCCGCGGCTCGCGACGCTCAAGGTGGTCGAGCCGCCGAAGCGCAAGGGCGGCGGGAAGGTGGCGCGACGCGAAAGAGCTGGTCGCCAAGCTGCGCAATGAAGCAAAGGTCATCTGACGAAGTATGAGCACGCTCGTCATCGCCGAGCACGACAACGCAGCGCTGAAAGTCGCGACGCTCAACACGATCGCCGCCGCGCAGAAGATCGGCGGCGACATCGACGTGCTGGTCGCCGGGCATAACGCCGCGAGGCGCGGCGGCGCCGCAGCGCGCAGGTGGCCGGCGTTGCCAGGGTCGCTGCACGCGGAAGCGCCGCAATTCGCCGCACCGACGCGCCGAGGGCGTCGCGGCGCTCGCGGTCGCAGCTCGCCGGGAAGTATACGCACATCCTGCTGCCGGCAACCGGCTTCGGCAAGAACGCCGCGCCGCGCATCGCTGCGCTGCCTCGACGTCGCGCAGATCTCGGACATCATCGCAGTCGAGTCGCCGGACACGTTCGTGCGTCCGATCTATGCCGGCAATGCCTTCGCCACGGTGCAGTCGAAGGACGGCAAGAAGGTCATCACCGGTGCGCGCGACCGGGTTCGACGCCGGCGCCGTGCCACCGGTGGCAGCCGCCGTGGAATCGATCGAGGCGCCTGCCGCGCCGACGCGGCCGGTCCAGGTGCTCGGACAGGAGCTCACCAAGTCGGACCGGCCGGAGCTCACCAGCGCGCGCGTGGTGATCTCCGGCGGCCGTGGGCTGCAGAACGGCGAGAATTTCAAGATGCTCGAAGCGCTCGCCGACAAGCTGCACGCGGCGATCGGCGCCTCGCGGGCCGCGGTCGATGCGGGCTACGTCCCGAACGACTACCAGGTCGGCCAGACCGGCAAGATCGTCGCGCCCGATCTCTACATCGCGGTCGGCATCTCCGGCGCGATCCAGCACCTGGCCGGGATGAAGGACAGCAAGGTGATCGTCGCGATCAACAAGGACGCCGAGGCGCCGATCTTCCAGATCGCGGACTACGGCCTGGTCGGCGACCTGTTCGAAATCGTCCCGCAGTTGACCGCCGAGCTCGGCTGACAGCCGATGAGCCAGTACCACGCCCCACTGAAGGAAATGCGGTTCGTCGCTGAACGAGCTGGCCGGGCTCGAACAGGTCGGGCAAGCTGCCCGGCTTCGAGGACGCCACGCCCGGACGCCGTTGCGGCGATCCTCGAGGAAGCGTCGAAGTTCGCCACCGAGGTGCTCGATCCGCTGAACGCGCGCCGGCGACCGCGAAGGCGCGCAGCGGCTCGACGACGGCACGCGTCAGGACGCCGGCCGGATTCAAGGAAGCGTATGTGCAGTATTGCGCGCAACGGCTGGAACGGGCTCACCAAGAATCCGGAGCTACGGCGGGCAGGGCCTGCCGCAGCTCGTGGCGACACGCGGTCGAGGAAATGTGGCACGCGGCGAACATGGCGTTCGACCTCTGCCCGCTCCTGACGCAGGGCGCCATCGAGGCGATCGAGCTCTGCGGCACGGCCGGGCAGAAGGAGCACTACCTGCCGAAGATGGTCTCCGGCGAATGGACCGGCACGATGAACCTGACCGAAGCCGCAGGCGGGCTCGGATCTGGCGGCGGTGCGCACGCGCGCGGTGCCGCAGCCGGACGGCAGCTTCCGGCTCTTCGGGCCAGAAGATCTTCATCACCTACGGCGAGCACGACTACACCGACAACATCATTCACCTCGTGCTCGCGCGCACGCCGACCGCGCCGGAGGGCGTGAAGGGCATCTCGCTGTTCATCGTGCCGAAGTTCCTGGTCAACGCCGACGGCAGCCTGGGCGCGCGCAACGACGTGCACTGCGTCTCGATCGAGCACAAGCTCGGCATCCACGCGAGTCCGACCGCGGTGCTCGCCTATGGCGACCACGGCGGCGCGGTCGGGCTACCTCGTGGGCGAGGAGAACCGCGGGCTCGAGTACATGTTCATCATGATGAACCTCGCGCGCTTCTCGGTCGGGCATCGAGGGCGTGGGCATCGCCGAGCGCGCGTACCAGCGCGCGGCAGCGTATGCGAAGCGAGCGCGTGCAGGGCCGGGCAGCCGGAGCTCGAGCAGGGCGGCACCGGGCGACGATCATCGAGCCATCCCGACGTGCGCCGCATGCTGCTGTCCGATGCGCGCGCAGACCGAGGCGATGCGCGCACTCGCGTACGTCACGGCGGCGGCGCTCGACAACGCGCGCCGGCATCCGGATGCCGAGGCGCGCAAGCGCCATCAGGCGTTCGCCGATCTGATGATCCCGGTCGTCAAGGGCTGGTGCACCGAGATCGGCGCAGGAAGTCGCATCCACCGGCGTGCAGGTCCACGGCGGAATGGGCTTCATCGAGGAGACCGGCGCCGCGCAGCATTATCGCGACGCGCGCATCATCGACCATCTACGAGGGCACGACGGGGATCCAGGCCAACGACCTCGTCGGCCGCAAGACCGCGCGCGACGGCGGCAAGGACCGCCGCGACGGTGATCGCCGGGATGCGCACGCTCGACGGCGAGCTGGCGAAAGCAGAAGGGCGCGGAGTTCGCCGCGATCCGTCGCGAGCTCTCCGCTGCGGTCGCCGCGCTCGAGGAAGCGGTGGATTGGATGGTCTCCGGCGTATGGCGGCAACAGCCGCGCGGCGCACGCCGCGTCGGTGCCGTATCTCAAGCTCTGGGGCCTTACCGCCGGTGGCTGGCAGATGGCGCGAGCAGCGCTCATCGCAGCACGTGGCCTGGCCGAAGGGCGCGATGCGGAGTTCCATCGCGCGAAGATCGCCACGGCCCGCTTTTACGCCGATTATCACCTGCCGCAGACGACGGCGCTCAAGCACGCGATCCTGACCGCCGGCGAGACGTGCTGGCGCTCGCCACCGACCAGTTCTAGGCGTAACGGCGTGAGTGCGCAGATCTGCAGCGTTTCATTGGTCGTTCGAGCCGCCGTATTCGTTGCGATTCTTACGCTGACACCGCCGCGTTCGCCGATGCGTTGGCGATCGTCGATCCGTTGCCGCCGGGTCCGTACGCGGTGGGCTGCAGCAACGTCGAGCAGGATTTCTCCCGCGTCGGGCCGAACGAGGCGCGAAGAACTACTGGGAAGGGTTCCCCGACGACGGCGGCCGTGCGCGGTACGTGACTGACCTCCTCGTCGATCCCTCCGACGCGCTGCTGATCACCGTTACCCGCCCGACGATCGCGAGCTCTACGTCAATCACGCAACGCAGCCGGTCAGCGTTGCGCTGATCGTGTGCTATCCGACCGCGAGCGACAACCCGCGGCCCGATTATGTCCTGCCGGGCGGCATGTCGGTGCCGCACATGCAACTAGGGGCGCAGCCGCCGCTGTGGCGGACGCGACCACGCGCTGGCCGGTGCTGGAATTCTCCACGGGCTGAGCCGGCAGCCCTCTGTCCAACGACTACATCGTCGCGCTCGAGGTTGCTCGCGAGCTACGGCTATCGTCGTGATCGCTCCCTTCCACGGCGATCCGCGCTTCGCCGACGTGAGGATCGACGATCTCGCTGACTTCATCTCCGCGGTGCTGCACATTCCGACCTTCGTCGAGATGCAGAGCCATCCGGCCGCTCTCGATGGTCGCAGCGCTCGATTTCGTGCTGGCGCATCCCGACTACCGGGACCGCATCGACCCCGCGCGCATCGCCGGCTTCCAGGGCGAGCCTCGGCGGCGAGACCATGCTGCTGCTCGGCGGAGCGCAGCTCACGACCACCATCGGACAGTCCTCGAAGCAGGTGATCGTCGACCCGCGGCTGAAGGCGATCGTCGGCTATGTCCCGTATTTCGGCCAGGTCTTCTACCCCGCGTTCGGCCGCGACCAGAACGGCCTCGACCACGATGTCGCTGCCGCTTTCTCGGCATCTCCGGAACGGCGGACACGACCGCGCCGCTCGCCGCCGCGATCGCCGGCTTCGATCACCTGTCGAACTCCCGCGACCTGGTCGCGCTGGCCGATGTCGGTCATGCATTCGACTATCCCTCGGCGCCCGACATCTTCACCTGGACGCTCACCTTCATCGCCGCGCACGCGCGACGATCGACTCGCTCGCGCACGGATCGCCCGCATGGTGAGCGTTCGCGGCGGAGAGCGACGACGTGCTCCTGATCGATTACACCGCGCCGGCCGCGCTCGGCTTCACGGCAGCGCGACACGATCGAGTATTACAACTCCGCGCTCGGCCACTATTTCCTCACCGCATTCCGGAGGAAGCGGCGATGCTCGGCGCGGATCGGTGCCCGGCTGGACGCGCACGGGGTTCGAGTTCAAGTCCTGGACCGTCGATGCCGGTGACGGGCTCCCGGCGTGCCGGTTCTTCGGCACTCCCGGCGTGGAGTCCCAACTCGCATTTCTACCATCGACGCCGCGGAATGCGCGTTCGTGCGCACGAACCCGCTGTGGATGTTCGAAGCTACGCCTTCGCCGAAGAAGCCTCGATCGGCGGGGATTGCGCGGGCAACCGCGTGCCGGTCGTGCGGCTGTACAACAACGGGATGGGCGAGCCAGGCTAGCCACCGTTTCCTCACCAGCAAGAGCGGAGATGGCCGAGACGGTCGCCGACGGCTGGCTGGTCGAGGGCGCGGTTTTCTGCATCGCCTAGACCAGGAGCATGATTTATTGGAGGTCGGTCATTCGCCTGGTACGGCGCGCAGGACGACGAATCATTCGCACGATGAAATTCAGAGCGTTCAATGAAGAAATTTCTCTTGAGTTTGGCCTCCGCGTCTTTTGTGTCGCAAGCTGCGGCAAACAACCGGATGCCCCGAAGCCGGCGGCCGCGACACCTACCGTCCCGGTCACGGTTTCCGGGCATCGACCTGCAATACGTGGATGACAGCGTCCGTCCGCAGGATGATCTCTACAAACACGTCAACGGCAAGTGGCTGGCGACCACCGAGATCCCGGCGGACAAGGGTAGCTACGGCCCCTTCGACAAGCTGAGAGATGAATCGCAGGAGCAGCGGCGCGGCATTATCGAGGGTTGCAGAAATCGGTCGATGCCGCCGATCCGGACCAGCAGAAGATTGCCGACCCTCTCCAGCTTCATGGACAGGCGGCACCGGAGGACGCCGGCCTCAAGCCGCTCGACACCGAGTTCGCAAGGATCAACGGGCTGAAGGATAGAAGAAATTCCATCGCTGATCGCGCACTTCAACCGGATCGGCGTGTCCCGCGCCGTTACACGCCCTCCCGGTGCACCAAGACGCCAAAGGACTCCACCAAGTTGCGTGTTCGACCTGGGCAGAGTTGGCCTGGGCGTGCCGGACCGCGATTACTACCTGCTGGACGACAGCACAAGCGGAAGCAGGCGCGTGCGCGGTACGGTAAAACATGTCGAGAAGATGCAAGTGACAGTGACCCGGCGACAAAGCTGCGACGAAAGACGCCAGGAACATCGATGGCAGCTCGAAAGCCGAGGCTGGCCAAGGTGCAGTGGACCAAGGTCAGGAACCGCAGATCCGGTGAGAACCTACCAACAAGGTGGAGTTCGCCAAGCTTTCCGGCCTCGCTCGCGGCTATGGCTGGAAAGCGTATCTCACTCGATGCTGGTAAGTGGACGGCAAGGCCGATTACCTGGTGATCGGCCAACCGACCTACCATTACCCCGGCTTCAACAGGCTCCTGCAAAGACGCCGCTGCCGGTGTGGAAGGCTTACTTCCGCTGGCGTTTGCAGAGCGACTTCTCGCCTTACCTGAACAAGAGCCGTCGACGACAGCACCGCTGCAACTTCCGACGGCACCAGCGCTGCGCGGCATCCCACAAAACAAGCCTCGCTGGAAGCGTGGCGTTGACACTGGTGGAGCACTCCATCGGTGAGGGGCCTGGGCAGACTCTACGTGGCCAAGTACTTTCCGCCCGAAGTCAGGCGCGCGCCGGATCAACGGTGAAACCTGCAGCCCCAAGACCGACATCGACACGCTCGACTGGATGAGCCCTGGACGGGAAGGCGCAAGCCACGCTGGCCAGGTATCGCGAATACCGACGCAGAGATCGGCTACCCCGAACAAGTGTTTTGCGACTGCGCCGCGCTGACCGATCGAGCGCGGCGACCTGGCCGGCGACGTGATGCCGCTTCCAGGCCTTTCAGCAGTACAACCGCGGCCTCAACAAGCTGGAGCAAGCCGATCGACCGCGACGAAGTTGGTGGCATGACGCCGCAGACGGTCAACGCCTACCACAGCGCGACGATGAGCGGTAGTCGTGTTGCCCGCCGATTCCGCCAGCCGCCGTTACTCTCGACACGACGCGCCGACGACGCGAGTCAGCTTCCTGGCAGCGATCAGGCGCGCGTGATCGGCCACGAGATCAGCCACGGCTTTGGCAGCCAGAACGTCAAACGACGCCGACTGGCGCGACGACATTCTCGGCAAACCAGGCCGTTTTACCAGGCCGACAAAGACATTACAGCGCCAAGGCCGTACGCTGGTGAACAGTACGCCGCCTATGAGCCGGTGCCGAGGCTACCACGTTAACGGCGAGCTGACTCTGGGCGAAAAGCATCGCCGACAATTCCCGGTTTGTACCATCGCCCTACAAGGCCTACAGACTGTCAGCGGCGACGGAAGCGCGCCGACGATTGACGACCTCACCGGCGACCAGCAGCGCTTCTTCAGCGGTTGGGCCCAGAAACAATGGCGCGAATTCGCGAAACAACAGTCGTGGTCAGTCAATCTGCCTTCTGATCTGATTCGCGGCGTTAAAGGGACGAACCAGACGCCGTTCTACGCGACGCTAATTCTCAGGCGACAAAGATGTACATTGCGCCGGACAAGCGCGTCACGATCTGGTAACAGCGGTTTGGAAGTATCTGCAGTACCAGCTGAAGGCCGGCCGCCAGTTCCCGCGTGAGCTGCGCGGCCGGCATCTCTGCATCCGATCGCGTTCTGACCCGACCACAGTGGGGAAAAATCGCCCGAGCCTTCGGCCTCGGCCTTTGCACGCAAGGGGCGATGGCCGAGGTAGCCAGCGGGAATGCGGGGGCGCCGCTGTTGATCGGACCGAGCTCCCTCATCAGGTCAATTCATGATTCCACGGGCAGGGCGGCCTGTAAATAGATTCGTCAGCGCGGTGTGGCGTGCGGCTTCGCTTTCAGCGCTGCGCGATGGATCGCGCTGATCGTGGCTTCCGGGCACAACAGGTACGCCGTTCCGATCTGCACGCCGGCTGCGCCGAGCGCCATGGCGGCTGCGACGCCTTGCGCATCGGCGATGCCGCCGGCAGCGACGACCGGCAACTTCACCGCGCGCACGATCTGCGGCAGCAGCGCGAACGTGCCGACCTGCGTAGTCAGGTCATCCGACAGGAACATGCCGCGATGTCCGCCCGCCTCCACGCCTTGCGCGATGATCGCGTCGACGCCGTGCGCTTCGAGCCAGAGTGCTTCTTCGACAGTCGTCGCGGAGGAGAATATTTTCGAGCGCCAGGATTTCACCCGTGCCAGCAGATGCGCGGGCGGTAGACCGAAATGGAAACTCACCACGGCCGGCTGATACTCCTCAAGCACGTCGGCAAACTCGGCGCTGAACGGCGCGCGCCCCGGCCCGGTCGGAATGCCTGCAGGATCGATTCGCGTACTGCTCGTAGTAAGGCGTGAGCGCCGCGCGCCAGGCGGATTCGCGTTCGGCATCGACATCGGGCGCCGCGTGGCAGAAGAAGTTAACGTTGAAAGGCTTGTTCGTCTGCGTCTTGATCGACTCCAGCTCCTTGCGCAAGCCATCCGCAGTGAGCATGGCACAAGGCAGGGAACCCAGACCGCCCGCGTTCGAAACCGCGATCGCCATGGCGCTGCCCTGCGCGCCCGCCATCGGCGCCTGAACGATCGGCAGTTCGATGCCGAGAAGTTCGGTCAGTTTCATCATTTGTCACAAGCGTGCGTAGCGTGTTTGATCCGGCAGATCAGTTTATCCCATGTCTATGCGCCGCCCGCGATGACGCGGTCGGTGGGTGCCGAGAGCGTAACCCGGCTGCTTCACGGTGGGCCGTAATCGTTCGACGTCTCCAGTTTTGATGTATCCGGTGAGCGCTGGGTTCCTCAGTCGACGGCCTCCGAGTCCCATCCTTTCGAACTCCTCGCCGAACTCCGGCGCGCGCGTCACCGGCATGGAGGCCTCCAGCGCAGAGGTCGCCACGATCCTGCGCCGGCGTACCGCTCGGCGCCACTGCCGCGCTCCACGAAGTGGCACGCACCTGCCTGCGCGCCCCTGAGCTCTGCAACCGTCCGGCGGGTTCGCGGTCGCGCGTCCGCGCGTGGCACCGGTCGTGGCGAGTAGCCGTAAAGCCCCGGACTCGGCGTGGGAGCGAGGAGCGCGTGAGTCGGCGAAAGATGCGGTCGACACGACCCGCGACAACATCCGGTATTGCCGGCGCAGATCCCGCCGTGCAGGCACGTTGTTCTGACTTTGACGCCGGCCGAATCCATCAGCAGGTCGACCGCGACCTGCGTGCCCAAGACCCCGAGGCATAGAGTGAGCGTACCGCGGTTCGCGCGAGCAAGACCGAGCAGTTCCGGAAAACTGCTGAGCCGGCACCCTGGCGTTGACCGCGACCACCAACCTGGCACGCGGGCGATCCGACCGAGTCGCGGCACGAAATCCTGCACCGGGTCGTACGGCGGTTTCTCGACGACGAGCGGTGCGAGGACCATGATCGCTGTTGCCGCCATGCGCGTCAGCAACGTGTAGCCGTCGGCCGGGGCCCGCGCCGCGACACCTCCGCCGCGACCGCCCCGCTGGCCCCGCTCCGGTTTCAGTCACGACAGGCTGTCCCAACCGACCCGCGAGCGCGGCGCCGACGGGGCGCGCAAGCGAGTCGGTCTGTGCGCCGGCCGGGAGCTCGACGTACAACCGGATCGTGCCGATGGGATATGCTGGGCGAGAGGCGCTCGGTGGCGACCGGAGCGAGCAGCCGCGGCGCCAAGCACGAGGCTGGTGCGGAGCGACGTTCCATCGAGGATTCTTTTCGGCCCTCGGCGTGGTTGCGAGCTCAGGTCGTTCCCAGGTACGCGCGGCTCGCGCGATGGATCGGCGGGCGCGTACCCGGCCGCGGACCTCCGCTTCTCGGATCGCGACCTGCGAGCGCAGCGCCGTCGGCTTCAGAAAGAGCGCTCCGACTCCCGTCGTTGCCGCGATACATCGATTCTATCAGACCCAACGCGCGCATGGCGCGTAGCGGAATCGCCTCCGAGCTCGAAAGAAATTGTCGAGAGCGCCTGCGCGTTCTTCGCCCGGGACATCGGCGAAGATCCGCGCGACCGCCTGGACTCGAGTTCCATCGCGCGGCGGGACGAACTCGTGTCGAAGTACTCGACGCGGCCAATCCGCGCAAGCTCGTCGCGCTGACGCTTGTCGAACGGTGATCCCCGGGGCAGCTCGGACTAGCGCCGTGATCCCGCGTCGGCACCTTGAACGCCGCCAGTTGGGCATGCGCGCGAAATTGCGTCAACCTCCTCGATCCACCGTTGCGCTCTGGCTGGAGCACAACCGCAGCCGCGACATCCTCGCCGAGCGTCGGATGGGGAAGCGCGAAGGCAGCGGCCTGCGCTGACGCTCCGGATGCAAGGCGACCGCGTCTCGAGTCTCCCGCCGGAGCGACTTTCATCCGCCGTCGGTTGATGGCGTCGCTTGATGCGGCCGGAGAGAAAGAAGAGAACCACGCGGCGCGGTCGATCCGGCCGAGATCCCCAGGTCCTGAACCAGCCATCGCGGAACGCGAGGGCGTTGGCCGCAGAGATCGTTCTCGCAGCCCTCGAAGATCTCCGGTCCGCGCACGATGACCTCGCCAAGCTCGTCACGGCGCCGACCGGACCGCCGTGCTTCATCGACGATCGCGATGTCGAGGTTGGTCGACCCCACCTACCGAGCCGGGCGGCGCGCGCTCAGCGGCAGGGCGCCTGCGCGATGACGCCCGTTTCGTTCATCCCGTAACTCTGGATCACGGGCACGCCGAGCGCGCGCTCGAGCTCGATCTGCACGCTCGCCGGGAGGTTCGCGCCCCTGATTGTGCAAACCGAAGCGAGTGCTTGACCAGGCCGCGATCGACGGCGCAACGCCTCCAGGATGGCCATTTGCCGGGCGGCAGACGCCATGTAGTAGGTGGGGCCCATCGCGTCGAGCCAGTCGAAGAAGCGATCGGATCGAACCGGGCCACGCAAATCGCCGATCCGCCGGGGGCAAGCGGCGGCAGGAGTACCGCCGGAAGCTCGTCACGTTACTGACCGGCGTCAGCAGCAGCGAGCGGTCGCGGCGCGTGACTCTGGCCCAGCTCGGCGCGGGTGCGCGCGGCCTCGCGATCCGACGATGTGTATGCGGCACGATCTTGGGTGCCGCAGTCGTGCGCCGAGGTATGCGTGACCATGGCGATGTCGTCGATGCCGGGCGGCTCCGGCGCCACCGGCGGACGTCCCGGCGGGACGATCGCGCGAAGGCGTTCCCGCAGGCGCCTCGACCGAAGCCCGAGGCGGATGATCGCGGCACCGGCGCGACGAGCGGCGCGAACGGCCGCCGAGTCCTCGCTGCCTGCGTGATCAGCGCATCGATCCTCATCGCGGCGACGAGCACGTGAGAGCCCCTTCATCGAGATCAGGCTCAACGGCGCGCAGGTCGCGCAACTGCAGACCGCGACGCGGCTACGACGTACTCGGGCCCTTCCGGGAGCGCCACCGCGATCCGCGATCCGCGTCGATCCGGCCCGCGCGAGTGCTTCCGACGTCTCGTCGAGTTGACAGCCGAGCCCGCCGAGGTAAGGGGCGCGCGGTCCGGCACAAGTATGGCCGGAGCGGCGGTAGCGCGCGAACCGAGGCGCGAAGCAATTCACGAATCGTGCTCGGAGGATGCCTTGCCGCGGCGCGAGGCCGCGGCACCATGTCAGGTGGGAGAAAGCTCCTCGATTCCGAGTTCATCGCCATGATCAGTCGGTCTCCAGAGCCTCGACCCACACGACCTCGCATGAGCCGTCTCCGATATCGCTGCGCGAGCGCGGGTATTCCACGCGAAGCCGTTCGGGCCGCGAAGCGTCGACCAGGAAGCCGCGTACCGACACGAGCTGGCCCGGACGCAGCCGGTCGAGCCGCGCTTCGATCTCGCGCGTCAGCGTGATCATGTGCATCTGCGCGAGGTGATGATCATCACCTCGCGCGGAAGCGGGAAGTCGCCGCGCTTCGGGTTCCAGTAGAACCAGCGCCCCATCTGCGAGAACTCAGAGCTGGTCGAGGACCGCGCTGTCGGAAAGCGGTCCCCAGCCAACACCGAGGTCGATGGGCGCCAACCCGGCCTCGGCGTCGACGCGGTAGCGTTCCAGCGTGCAAAGCCGCGCGGTGATATCCGAAGCGCGCGTTTGGCGACATACATAGCCCTTCGCGCTGAAGGTCTCCGGCACCTCGAGATCCACTTGTCGCGGCTCGTCGGATGCGATGACGCCCGGCGGTCGGTGGACGGCGCGTTCGCTCGCCCACCAATGCCAGCCTCCACGAAGCGATGCTCAGGATCCCAGCGCGACGAGAATGAATACGCGCATTAGGGCCTGTTCACGCTACAGTGCATGGCCGCGCTTGGCCCTTCGCGGGGTGCAGGGCGAGAGCGCCGGCGAAGTGGCGCCTGCCGCGATCGGCACCACGCCATGGTTCGCGAGCCGCAGGGTCACCGCGGCGCCGACGGCGCGCGGCTGCTCGACAGCGGTATCGACCACGAACAGATTGCCCAGCACGGTCGCGATCGTATATTCCCATCAGCCCGCCGAGGTAAGCGGCCGCGGCGACCCGTCCCGGGCTGAGCTCGAGCGCCGCCCATCGGGAAGAATCTGCGACCGAGTTCCGGGGCGGATCGCGACCTCGACCTCTCCCTCAGGCAGTCCGCGGTGCAGCGGCCCTGAGCCTCATGGACCGAGCGCTAGCTCGCCCATGCGTTCATCGAGAACGCCGCAAGCGTTCCCCGCACGCGGTTCAGCTTCGCCCATGAAACTGGCGACGAGAGCGTCGCGCGGCTGCTCGTAAAGCTCGCGCGCGGCGCTCCTCCTGCGCGATCATCGCCGTTGTTCATCACGATGATGCGGTCGGAGACCGCCATGCGCCTCTCGCCTGATCATGCGTCACGTAGACGACGGTGAGCATCAGGCGCTGCTGCAGCTCGCGGATCTCCTCGCGCATCTGCGACGCCGCGAGCTTCGCGTCGAGGTTGCGACAGCGGCTCGTCGAAGAGCAGCACCGCGGCTTCGAGCACCAGCGCGCGGGCGACGGCCACGCGCTGCTGCTGGCCGCCCGAGAGCTCCGAGGGCAGGCGCGCGATCGAAGCCGTCGAGCCCGACCAGTCAGCCAGCGCCGCCTGCGCGCTCGCTCGCTCGTCGGCTTCGCGACGTCCTGCACCGTCACAGCCCGTAGCGACACGTTCTCCAGCACCGTCATGTGCGGGAACAGCGCGTAGCTCTGGAACACCATGCGACACGTCGCGCTCGGCGGCCGGAGACACGCGTGCACGTCGGCCCGCCGATGCAGATCGTGCCCGCGGTCGGCAGCTCGAGCCCGGCGATCATGCGCAGCGTCGTGGTCTTGCCGCAGCCCGACGGGCCCGAGCAGCGTGACCAGCGTGCCGGCGCGCGATGGCGAAGGAAACTTCCTGGACCGCCGCGACCTCGCCGTAACGCTTGCTCACGTTCTGGAATTCGATCGCCGCCGCCTTCATCGCCACCGACCCTTTCCGTCCGTGCCGCGGGGAAAGCATTCTAGCCGATGCTGCCTGCGCCAGAGAGTCGCCGAGCGCGCGCCGCCAGCCGGCCTCCCGGCGCGACCAACGAGACGCTTTGCGCTATGCTTGCCGCCGCGAACAGGCTGACCGGAGGAGGACACCATGCGTTCGTGCAACTGGCTTTCGAGCATCGTCGGCGCGCTGGCGCTCGCCGTCGCCGCTGACCGCCGCTCGCGCAGGGCGAGCTCGTCGTCTACTGCACGGTGCAGGAGGAGTGGTGCCGGCCGATGGTCACGCGCGTTCGAGAAGGCGACCGGCATCAAGGTGCTGATGACGCGCAAGAGCTCGGGCGAGTTCTATGCGCAGATCAAGGCCGAGGCGGCGAATCCGCGCGGCGACATCTGGTGGGGCGGCACCGGCGACCCGCACCTGCAGGCGGCCGAGGAAGGTCTCACCGAGGCGTACAAGTCGCCGAAGCTCGCCGAGCTGCAGGACTGGGCGGTGCGCCAGTGGGAGCAGTCGAAAGTACCGGACGGTCGGCGTCTATGCCGGCGCGCTGGGCTACAGCTACAACACCGAGCAGCTGAAGAAGAAGAACATTCCCGAGCCCAAGTGCTGGTCGGACCTCACCAAGCCGCAGTCTCAAGGACGAAATCCAGGTCGCGAACCCGAACTCGTCGGGAACTTCGTACACGATGCTCGCGACGCTCGTGCAGCTCATGGGCGAGGACAAGGCGTTCGATTACCTGAAGGCGCTGCACAAGAACGTCAACCAGTACACGAAGTCGGGCGCGGCGCCGGCGCGCGCGGCGGCCGACCGGCGAAAGCCTCGTCGGCATCACGTTCCAGCACGACGCCGTCGTCCAGGCGATCGGCGGCGCGCCGGTGGTCATCGTGTCGCCCTGCGAGGGCACCGAGCTACGAGATCGGCAGCATGAGCATCATCAAGGGCGCCAAGAACATGGAGAACGCCAAGAAGTGGTACGACTGGGCGCTCACGTCCCGAAGCGCAGAGCATCGGCGCGCAGGCGAAGGTGTCCTACCAGGTGCCGTCGAACAAGAACGCCGAGCGCGCCGCCGCAGGCGCCGAAGTTCACCGAGATCAAGCTCATCAACTACGACTTCGCCAAGTACGGATCGTCGGCCGAGCGCACGCGCCTGCTGACGAAGTGGGACAAGGAAGTCTCGACGCTGCCGAAGTGAGCGGCGGTCCGTAGGTGGCCTGCGCACCGCGCTCGCGCCGGCCGTCTTCGCGCCGGCCGGCGCGCGATCGGCGCGACCGTCGCTGTCGCGGCGTTCGCGCTCGTGGCGCTCGCCGCTCGCTGCCGTGGGCTGCCGACGGCGGACCGTCGGCGCTGGCGCGCGGCGTTCGCCGGCGGCGCGCGTCGATGTGGCCGCTCGTCGCCGCCGCCGTTGCGGCGACCATCTTGCGCGTGGCTCGCGGACGCGACACGCGCGACTGCGCTCGCCGCCGGGCTGCGGTCGTCGTGGAGCCTTCGGCGCGGGCTTTGCTGCCGGAGTCCGAACGGTCCCGGCGTTCGGCATCGGCGCCGCGCTCGCGCTGACCGCGCTCACCGTGTGCTTCGCGCGCGCGATCGCGCGCGGCGCGGACGTCTTCGGCGGCGATCCGCGATCGTGGCGACGGTCGTCGTCGTCATCGCCGCGCTGCTCGCGATCTTCATCTTCTTTCCAGTCGGCAAAGGCGCTGCTCGCCGGCGGTCGATCGACCAGCAGGGACGCATTTCGCGCCCGGCGCTCGCGGTCGCAGCGGCCTGTTCACCGACGACATCTGGGGCATCGGCTGCCTGCGGCGGCGGCACGCGCTGCGGCGTGGCGATCAACTCGGCGCTGCTCGCGACGATCGTCGGCGTGCTGTCGACGCTGCTCGGCCTCGCGCTCGCGCTGCGTCGTGCAGCGCGGCGGCCAGCGCTATGCGGGCGCTGCTGAAGCTGATGTCGATCCTGCCGATCATCACGCCGCCGTTCGTGATCGCGCTGGCGCTGGTCGTGCTGTTCGGGCGCACCGGGCTCGTCACCGGCTGGCTCGACGCGTGGTTCGGCATGCCCCGGTCGCGCTGGCTCTACGGCCTGCCCGGGCGTCACGCTCGCGCAGCTGCTGTCGTTCTCGCCGATCGCGTTCATGATCCTGTACGGCGCGCTGACCGCGCTCAGCCCGGCGCTCGAGGAGGCCGCGCAGACGCTGCGCGCATCGCGCGGCCGCGTGTTCCGCACCGGTGACCTGGCCGCTGCTGCGGCCGGCGCTGCGCCAACGCGTTCCTGCTGGGCTTCGTCGAGAGCCTCGCCGACTTCGGCAATCCGATCGTGCTGTCGGGCAACTTCGAGTGCTGTCGACGAAGATATTCTTCGCCATCGCCGGCGCGCAGCACGATCCGGGACGCGCCGCGGTGCTCGGCGAGCGTGCTGCTCGGCGTTCACGCTCGTCGCGTTCTGGCTGCAGCAGCGCTGGCTCGGCCGCGCTGTCGTACGTGACCGTCAGCGGCAAGGGCGACGGCGGACTGCCGGCGCAGCTGCCGCGCAGCCTGTGGCTCGGCTGCTTCGGCGACCGCGGCGCGTGTGGATCAGCTTCACGCTCGTCTGCTACGTCGGTGATCTTCATCGGCGGGTTCGTCAAGGACATCGGCCGCGGCGACATGACGCCGACCGCTCGTCGCATTTCGTCGCCGGCTTCGGCATCGACGCTGGGCGCCCGCAGGCACTCTTCTTCACCGGCTCGGCGTGGGACAGCTTCTTCACGACGATCGAGGTGGCCGCGGTCTCGGCGCCGCTCACCGCCGATCATCGGGCTGCTCGCCGCCTACGTGATCACGCGCCACCGGTTCGCGGGCCGGCGGGCGTTCGAGTTCCTGACGATGGTGAGCTTCGCCATTCCAGGCACGGTGATCGGCGTGTCGTACATCGTCGCGTTCAACGTGCCGCCGCTGGAGCTGACCGGCGGCATGGCGATCCTCGTGCTGTGCTTCGTGTTCCGCAACATGCCGGTCGGCGTGCGCGCGGGCGTGGCTGCGCTCGCGCAGATCGACAAGACGCTCGACGAAGCATCGTCCACGCTGCGCGCATCCACGTTGCGCACGCTGCGGCAGGTCATCCTGCCGCTGTTGCGTCCCGGCGATCCTCGCCACGCTCGTGTTCAGCTTCACGCACGCGATGACGGCGGTGAGCGCGGTGATCTTCCTCGCGACCGCCAAGTACAACCTTGCCACCGTTTACATCATCAACCGGGTCGAGGCCGGCGAATACCCGCTCGCGATCGCCTATTCGTCCGTGCTGATCCTGTTCATGCTGGTCGTGCTGCTGGTCGTGCAGAAAGTGATCGGCGAAGCACGGCTCCGGGCGGCGTCCGGCGAACCTGCTCGTGACGGGCCACTGAAATGGCCGGAATTCGGCGGGTCGACCTCAGGCGCGGAATAAGCGGCTGGCCCGTGCGTGTTCGCGATCCGGATGCAGCACCCCAGCCCATCGAAGGAACGGCCCGGGCGCGGGCGTGGGTCACCGCGGGCCTCCATCGCGCGAATCGGTGCGGTCGTGCTCGCTACGCTGGGCGTGGCCGTCTTCGCGCCGGGTGCGTGGCCGCTCGCCAGCGGTGAGAGCGCGCCGGCGTGTTCGGCGCAGCTGCTCGACGGCGATCGCAGCGTCCGCCTCGCCGACTACCATGGCAAAGGTCGTCTACCTCGACTTCTGGGCATCGTGGTGCGCGCCGTGCCGCGAATCATTTCCGTTCATGAACGAGCTGCAAGCGCGAGCTGGGAGACAAGGGCCTGCAGATCCTCGCGGTCAGCGTTGACCAAGACGGCCGACGAGGCGCGGCGCTTCCTCGCGCGCTACCCGGCACAGTTCGCGACCGCGCTCGACGCACCGGGGGCCTGTCCGGCCGCCTACCGCCTCGAGGCATGCCGAGCTCGTACGTCATCGGCCGTGACGGGATTGTGCGCGCAGTTCACGTCGGCTTCCCGCGGCGGCGACAAGACGGAGATACGCCGGCAGGTCATCGAAGCGCTGGCCGAGGGCAAGTAGGGCCTAGATGATCCGCGCGGCGAACATCATTCTGGAGAACGGTCCTGGCGCTCGCCCTTGCCGCCTGCGCGACCGTTCAGCCCTGGGAGCGGGGGGACGCTCGCCAAACCGGTCATGTCGGTCGACGATCCGCCGCAGGAGAAGACACAGAAGCTTCGCACCTACGGCGCCAAGGAGGGCGGCGCTGCCGCGACCGGCGTCGGCGGAGGCGGCTGTGGCTGCAATTGGTGGCGCGCAGCCCGCGGCGTTGCAACCGGCCGCCTCGCCGCGTTGACTGCCGCGGCGATGGCCCTGCCCGGCGTGCACCTGCGCGCCGCCGAGTTCCCCACCAACCCCTGGACGGTCGAAGCATCGCATCTCGAGTACTTCCAGGCGGCAACCGGATGCGCGTGCGCGCGAATCAGGCGACGGCGACCGTGCCGATCGGCGACAGCATTCTGCTCGTGGGGGATGCCATCCAGGATCTGATGAGCGGCGCGTCTCCCATCTTCAACGTGCCGGGGCTGGGCGGAGCGCCTCATCAGGTGCTGACGGGTGCCTCGGTCAGACGACAATCGGAAGGCCGGCGACATCGGCGGCAGCGTCTTCTTCGGCGCGAACCAGGTGAATCAGCTGACCCTGCGTCAGGGCTGGTCGCACGAGAACGACTACAAGTCAACCTGGACCAGCATCGAGGCCCGGCACTTCGCGAACCAGAAGGACACCACGTTCGCGGCCGGCTTCGCGTTCAACGACGACGGCGTCTCCAGCCACGATGCGCCCGACGACTTCCAGAAGCGAATCAAGCGCGATTTCTTCGCCGGCGTGACCCAGATCATCGACGAGCGGCTCGCTGATCGAGCTGTCGCTCAGTATTCGTACAGCAGCGGTTTCCTGTCCGATCCGTACAAGCTCGTCTTTGTCAGGATACCGGTCTGCTGACCGATGCGCGTCCGAGCCAGCGCAGGCAGATCGCGCTGACCGGCAAGTATCTCGCCTACATCCCGGCGATCGATTCCGCGTTGCAGATCGTGGAGAGCCTGAGCACCGACAACTGGGGCATCAACGCGGGGGCGCTCGAAGTGCAGTGGAAGAAGGAGCTGCCCGGGCAATGGCTCGTCAATGCGGGCGGGGCGCATCTACACGCAGTCGAGCGCGGACTTCTATCAGGTGTTCTTCCAGACGGCGCCCGCCGATGGATTGCATACGAGCGACTACCGGATGGCGGGGTTCGGATCGATCGCGTGGCTCGCCGGAGTGACCAAGCAACTCGGTCCGAACCTCAGCATCCAGTTCGCGGCCGAGCGCTCGTATATCGGCACTATTCGCTGCGCTCGGGCGGACCGGCTTCGATGGCGACAATTACATCTGGAGCTTCTACCTGCTAACACTCCAGGCGCAGTTCTAAGTCAGTACGCGTCGTCCCGGCGAAGGCCGGGACCAATTTGCCAGACACAGATTGCGCGCCATGCTCGGGCTGTACCGACACCCGTTCCCGCGATGGGCTCGCGCTGCAGGGCTGCGGCTCTACCGCGCACGGAGGACGAGGCGGCTGCCGCATAGCGCGGGCTGCAGTCGAGGACGTGTGCCGACTGGATGCGAAATATTCCAGCTATCGCGATGACAGCGTCGACGCGCCATCAACCGCGCGGGCGCGGCCGGCGAGGCGATCGATGTGGACGCGGAAACCGCGACGCTGCTCGACTACGCTGCGACCTCGCTTCGCGCAGAGCGATGGGTTGTTCTGACCTGACCTCGGGGCGTTGCGCGAAGCCTGGGGTCCGCACCGTCACGCGCCGCCGGACGCAGCGGCGCTCGAGCGACTGTTGCGGCGCGTCGGCTGGGAGAAGGTGCGGTGGGTTCGTCCGCGCCTCGAGTTCGGGGTGGCGGGCATGGCGCTGGACTTCGGTGGCGTCGTGAAGGAGTATGCCGCCGATCGCGCGGCGGTGATTTGCGCCGAGGCGGGCATTCGCCACGGCCTCGTCGACCTCGGCGGCGATCAAAGTCATCGGACCGCATCCCGACGACGCGCCGTGGAGCGTGGGGATCCAGCATCCTCGCCGTCCCGACGCGGTCATGGCGACGCTGGAAGTGACCCGCGGCGCCGTGGCGACGAGCGGCGACTACGAGCGCTATCTGGAGATCGACGGCAGGCGCTATTGCCACATCGTCTCGCCGCGCACCGGCAGGCCGGTGCAGGGTCTCGCCGGCGTGTCGGTTTCGCGGAGGAATGTGTCGTTGCGGGCAGTGCGACGACCATCGCGATGCTGATGGAGACGCGGCCCGCCTGTTCGAAGAGGTCGGCCTGCCGCACGTGTGGATGGATCGGGACCTGGGCGTCGGGGCACGTAGCGCGTCGCTTGCGAAGCAAGCGAGCCCGGCAACCCGACGCTAGTGGTTCGGCGCGTAAGGCGGGCGTGGACCTCTTGAGTTGCGACGACCCGATCGGTTCTCCCGGGCGGGCGGCCTTTCGAGCATTGATTGCGGTGTAAGCGCAGGCAAGCACCGCGCCGAACACGAAATGCGATGCGATGCTCACCGCAGTCGCGCATGCCCGCGAACCATGGCGAGAAAAATATTGAAGCCGTAGAAGTTGATGTAGTACAGCGCAAGTCCGTAGAGGCCGCCGACCAGGATGGCCAGAGTGGCATCGACCTTCGGGATCACCAGCGCCAGGAACGTGCCGTAGACCACCGAAAGCGCGAGGTGGACGGCAATCGCGACCAGCATCGCGCTCGTGTCGGAGGTGTCCGACGGCGAGAGCGCACCCGGCCCCAGCACGATCGCTCCGATCATGCGCAGCAGCACCCACGGCGAGGTCCGCGCAGAGCCAGTTGGCGCGATGTCGAGCATGGCGAAAACGGCCCCGGCGATGACGCTGGCCCGGCAGCGCCGCCGACCAGCTGAACGGCGCATAGGGCTGCGAGTGTGCTCGCCTGGAATGTTCAAACTGCGACATGGCGTTTCGGCGTAATCGGATCAGAGTCCCAACAGGTGAAACTCCTAGACCTGTCCTCGGTAGCCTACAAGGCGAATATTCATACGTGATGGGTACCTCTAGACATGCTGCGAATCGGAGTCGACCTCGGCGGCACGAAGATCGAGATCATCGCGCTGACCGATGACGGGGTGCTGCTGCGACATCGGATCGCGACGCCCGATGAGGACTATCGAGCCATCCTGGATGCCCTCGCCGGACTGGTGCGCGACTGCGAAGCGAAGCTCGGCCAAGCGGGAACGGTAGGCATCGGCACGCCCGGGTTCGATCTCGCGCGCGACCGGGCTCTGTTGCGCGGCTCCAACTCGGTGTGCCTCAACGGCAAGCCGATTCGCGCCGACTCTCGAGGCGCTGCTCGGCCGCAAGCGTGCGAGATCGCCAACGATGCGAACTGCTTCGCGCTCTCTGAGGCGACCGACGGCGCGCGGTGCGAGGCACCGAGGTCGTCTTCGGCGTCATCCTCGGCACCGGTGTGGGCTCCGGCATCGTCGTGCGCGGCCAGGTGCTCGACCGGGCCCAACGCGATCGCCGGCGAGTGGGGCCACAACCGCTGCCGTGGCCGCGCGACGACGAACGGCCGGGCCACCTGTGCTTCTGCGGGCACCGCGGCTGCATCGAAACCTTGCTGTCCGGCCCGGGCCTCGAGCGCGATCATCTCGCGATTGCCGGCGAGCAGCCTGAGCTCGCACGACATCGCCGGCGCGCGCGGCCGCCGGTGACGATGCGCTGCGGCGCGACCCTGCAGCGCTACGAGGAGCGCCTCGCGCGCGCGCTCGCGCACGTGATCAACATTCTCGACCCGACGTGATCGTGCTTGGCGGCGGAATGTCGAACATCGATCGGCTCTACGTCAGCGTTCCGCAGCTATGGAAGCGGTGGGTGTTCTCGGATCGCGTCGACACGAAGCTCGTCCGGCAGCGTGCATGGCGATTCGAGCGGTGTGCGAGGCGCGGCGCGGCTAGGCCGCCCGTCGGCACAGCGTGAACTGCCTTTCGCGCAGCGCGCGCTCCTACATACCGGCGTAATTCGGGCCGCCGCCGCCCTCGGGCGTGACCCAGTGGATGTTCTGTCGCGGGTCCTTGATGTCGCAGGTCTTGCAGTGGACGCAATTCTGGCGCGTTGATCTGCAGGCGCTTCCCGGCCGCCGGCGCTGAAGCCTCGTCGGCGACGAATTCGTACACGCCGGCCGGACAATAGCGCTGCTCCGGGCCCGTCGTAGAGCGCGAGATTGACGTCGCGACCGGGATCGACGCGATCGCGCAGTTGCAGGTGCGATCGGCTGATCCTCCTCGTGATTCGTGTTCGAGACGAACACCGAGGAAGCTTGTCGAACGTCAGCACGCCGTCGTACTTCGGGATACTCGATCTTGCGGCATCTCCGCCGCGCGGCTGCAGCGTCTCGTGGTCCGCCTTGCCGTGGCGCAGCGTCCACGGCACGAGCGCGCCGAGGCCCAGGTCGTTGAGCCACATGTGCAGGCCGCCGTGCAGCGTGCCGAGCCACATGCCCCACTCGAAGCCCGGGCTTGACGTTGCGCACCTTGTACAGGTCCTCGTACGACCCACGACTTGCGCGCAACGCCTCCGGATAGTCGGCGAGTTCGTCGCGCGCGCGGCCTCGCGCCGAGCGCCGCGAACGCCGACTTCGGCGGCCGAGCATGCCGGTCTTCATCGCGTTGTGCGCTGCCCTTGATCCGCGGCAGGTTGACGAAGCCCGGCCGCACAGCCGATCAGCGCGCCGCCGGGAAAGACGAGCTTCGGGACCGACTGCAGGCCGCCCTCGTTGATCGCGCGCGCGCCGTAGCCGAGCCGCTTGCCGCCTTCGAACGTGCGCGCGGATCGCGGGATGCGTCTTGAAGCGCTGGAACTCGTCGTAACGGCGACAGGTGCGGGTTCTCGTAGTTGAGATGCACGACGAATCCGACCGGCGACCAGGTTGTCGTCGAGGTGATACATGAACGAGCCGCCGCCGGTGCTGCGTAGTCGAGCGGCCAGCCCTGCGTGTGCACGACGAGCCCGCGGCTGATGCTTCGTCCGGCGCGACCTGCCACAGCTCCTTGATGCCGATGCCGTACTTCTGCGGATCGACGCCGTCGCGCAGGTTGAACTTCGCGCCATCAGCTCCTGCGACAGCGAGCCGCGGCAGCCCTCCGCGAACAGCGTGTACTTGGCGTGCAGCTCCATGCCGGGCTGGTAGCTCGGGCTTGTGCGTGCCGTCGCGCGCGACGCCCATGTCGCCGGTCGCCACGCCGCGCACCGCGCCGCTGCTCGTCGTAGAGGAGCTCCGCTGCCGGAAAGCCGGGTAGATCTCGACGCCCAGCGCTTCGGCCTGCTGCGCGAGCCAGCGGCAGACGTTGCCGAGGCTCACGATGTAGTTGCCGTGGTTGTTCATCAGCGGCGGCAGCAGCCAGTTCGGCATGCGGATACGCCTTCGTCTGGCGGTCAGGACCAGGAAGCGATCCTCGTGACCGGCCGTGTGCAGCGGCGCGCCTCGCGCTGCCAGTCGGGGAACAGCTCCGTTCAGCGCACGCGGATCGATGACCGCACCGGAAAGGATGTGCGCGCCGACCTCGGAGCCTTTTTCCAGCACGCAGACGCGACTTCTCGCGCGCTTGCTCGGCGGCGAGCTGCTTCAGGCGGATCGCCGCCGACAGGCCCGAGGGCCCGCCGCCGACGATCACGACATCGTATTCCATCGCTTCGCGCGGCATGCGTCTCACCTCGGTTCCGGGCCTGTGCGCTGCCATTATAATTGCGTTTCTCCGCGACCCTCTCACGATGACCGCATGCCCGCAAGCTGGTCCACACGTCGCACATGCCCGATCCGCTGGGGCGACATGGACGCGCATGGGCCACGTCAACAACACCGTCTATTTCCGGCTACATGGAGCAGGCGCGGATCGAGTGGTTCTACGCTTTGCGGCGAAGATCGGCGCGACGCCGTATGCGGCGGCGAGGGCCGGTGATCGTCAATGCGAGGCTGCACGTTCCTCGCGCCAGCTGGTCTATCCGGGCGAGGTCGAGGTGCGGATGTTTCTCGGCGAGCCCGGCCGCACGCAGCGTCGACACGCACTACGAGATCTCGGATGACGGCGACAGAAGTATGCCGACGGCGCGGCGAAGCTCGTGTGGATCGACATGAAAACCGGCGCGGCCGATGCCGTTGCCCGCAGCCGCTGCGCGCGCTGCTGGACCGTAGCTGAGCCAGCGCGTTCGACCGGCGCCAATGCAGCAGCCATGAGCGAACCGCTGGCGGCAGCCTCGCCGGAGCGCGTCGCTCGCAGCCAACCTGACCGCATTCGCGGCGCGCGTCGCCGCGAAGCACGGCGTCGCGCTGCCGGATTACACGGCGCTGTTCGCGGTGGTCGATCGAGCACGAGCCCGAGGCGTTCTGGCGCGAGATCTGGAACTACGCCGGCGTCATCGGCGAGCGCGGCAGTCGCGCGCTGCGTCGACGCCGACCGGATGCCCGGCGCGCGCTGGTTCCCGGACGCGCAGGCTCAACTTCGCGCGAGAATCTGCTCAAGAGCGCTCAGCGCGCAAGACGACGCCGGTGATGCGCTCGTGTTCTGGGGCGAGGACAAGGTCGAGCGCGCGCGTCTCGCACGCCGAACTGTGTCGCGGCGTGTCGCGCGTAGCGCAGGCGTCTCGGGCGCTGCGGCGTCGTGCAGCCGGCGACCGGCATCGCCGCGCGTATACGCCGAACACGCCGGAGGCGACTCATCGCGATGCTCGGCCACGCGCGAGCGTCGGTGCGATCTGGTCGTCGGCGTCGCCCGACTTCGGCGTGCAGGGCGTGCTCGATCGCTTCGGACAGATCGAGCCCGAGGTGCTGTTCACCGTCGACGGCTACTGGTACAACGGCAAGCCGCAGCCGACTGTCCTCGACAAGGTGCCGCGATCGTCGAGCGCCTGCCGAACGCTGCGGCGCGTGGTCGTCGCGCCCTATCTGCAGTCGAGCATCCGGCGCGTCGACGGTCATCGCCGGCGTTCCGCATGCGTCGGCGTGGGACGATTTCGTCGCGCCGTTCGCGCCGGCGCCGATCGCCTTCGAGCGCCTGCCGTTCGACCATCCGCTGTACATCCTGTACTCGTCGGGCACGACCGGCGTGCCCAAGTGCATCGTGCACGGCGCGGGCGGCACGCTGCTGCAGCACCTCAAGGAGCACCGGCTGCACGGCGACATCAAGCCGGGCGACCGCCTGTTCTACTTCACCACCTGCGGCTGGATGATGTGGAACTGGCTCGTGATCGGCGCTGGCGTCCGGGTGCGACGATCGTCACTGTACGACGGGTCGCCGATGCACGG
>ERZ1370068.7634-contig-654_pt1 | contig 41051 bp, 46 predicted proteins | sample MGYA00561227_ERZ1370068 | MGnify/ENA primary metagenome ERZ1370068 (study PRJEB38410, sample SAMEA6850437) | metagenome | study: Metagenomic assessment of the ecological functions of the soil: analysis of the soil microbiota associated with the... | reverse complement strand
GTAGCCACTTCGTTCAGTTACGTATTGCTCACGGCGGCACCCAGTCCGCCCGGCCCATCGCCTGCTCGAGCTTGGGCCAGCCGGTGGGTGCCTCCACCAAGCGTGGCCAGCGGCAGTCGCCGGAGAACACCCGTTCGATCAGCGTCAGCAACTGCACGGCCTTCAGCGAGTGGCCGCTCGCGTCGAAGAAGTTGTCGTGCATGCCCCAAGGAATCGTCTTCCAGCACCTGACGCCACAGTGAGATCAGCTGGAACGGCATCAGCAGCCCTGGGGATCGGCGTGCCGTCTGGCGTGTGCGCATGTCAACGGTGTTGGGCGCTCGGCGAGCGCCTTGACGTCGACCTTGCGATTGGCCGTCAGCGGCAACGCGGTCAACGCGACGAGCTGTTGGGCACCATGTACTCGGAAGGAGCGCGCGCAGCCGCGTGCGCAGCCCGGTCGCATCGAGCGCAGCGCCTTGGCGCAGCACCACGTAGGCCACCAGCTGCTGCGTGCCTCTGGCGTCGGGTTTGGCGGCCACCGCGCACTGCGCGACGGTGGCGTGCCGTGCCAGCACCGACTCGACCTCGCCGGGCTCGATGCGAAAGCCGCGCACCTTGATCTGGAAGTCGTTGCGGCCCAGGTGCACCAATCGGCCGTCGGCCGACCAACGTGCGAGGTCGCCGGTGCGGTACAGCCGTGCGTATGGATCGCCAACAAAGCGGTCGCGGACGAAGCGCTCGGCGGTGAGATCGGGGCGGTTGCGATAGCCGCGCGCGACCCCCAGCCCGCCGATCGCCAACTCGCCGGTTACGCCCGGCGGCACCGGCTGGCCGCTGGCGTCGAGCACCCATAGCCGAGGTGTTGTCGATCGGCCGGCCGATGGTGATGGCGTGCGTCGGGCTGCACCCGCTCGATGGTGGACCAGATCGTGGTCTCGGTGGGGCCGTACGAGGTTCCATAGCGCCTTGCAGCGGTCGAGCAGGCGCGCTGCCAACTCAGCGGGCGAGCGGCTCGCCGCCGCACAGCGCCACCAGGCCGGGGTCACGCGCTCCAGCCGGCAGCCAGCAGCATGCCCCAGGTTGCCGGGGTCGCTTGCATCGTAGTCGGCCGTACTGTCCGACAGTCGTTCGATCAGCAGGCGCGGGTCGACCGCCTCGTCGCGGGTGGCGAGTCTCCACCCGTGCGCCAACGGTCAGCGGCAGCAACAGCTCCAGTCCGGCGATGTCGAACGACAGGAGTGGTGACCGCGAGCAGCGTGTCGGCCGCGTCGCAGGCCGGGCAGCCGCTGCATCGAGACGAGGGAAGTTGATCAGCGAGCGGTGTTCGATCTCCACCCCTTGGGGCGGCCGGTGGAGCCCGAGGTGTAGAGCACGTAGACGAGGTCTGTCGCGCCGGCGGCATTTGGCGGCGCGGCGTCGGACTCCTGCGCGATCAGAGTCATCCGCGTGTCGAGGTCGAGCACGCGGTCGCGCGCGGGCGCCGGGGGTCGGCCACAGCGGGGTGCGTGATCACCAGAGACAGGCCAGAGTCCTCGACCATGAAGCGCAGGCGATCACGCGGAAAACCCGGGTCCAGCGGCACGTATGCGCCGCCGGACTTCATCACCGCCAGCAACGCGACCACCATGTCGGGCGTGCGCTGCAGGCACAGGCCCACCAGCGAGCCGCGCGCCACGCCCAGGCCGCTGCAGATGGTGCGCCAAGCGATTTGCGCGCGCATCGAGTTCGGCATAGGTCAGCTGTTGCGTGCCTTGGCTCAGCGCGACGGCCTGCGGAGTTTGTGCCGCGTGTGCCGAAATCAGTTCGTCGACGCGGCGCACGGCTGGCAGAGCGCGTGTGGTGTTGAGGTTGCATTGCTGCAGCGCCTGCAACTCCGGGGCAGTCAGTGTCAGTAGCGACGATAGCGGCGCCTGTGGATTCGCCAGCGCCTGGTTGAGCAGATGCAGGTAGTGCGAAGCCAGCCGCTGCACTGACTCGAGGGCGAACGCGGTAGTGGCGTACTCGAAGTGCACGCGCTGCTGGTACTCGGTGTCCACCGTGACCGCCAGCTCGAACTGCGCCGCGCCGCGATCGAACTCGAACGGTTCGATCTGTGCGGTGCCCAGCCGCGGCGGCACTCCACGGCGCGTTGGGCACGTTGAACAGCGTACTCGAACGTGCGCAGGCGAGGCACCGCCATCGCTGCGAAGCTCGTCCACCAGACGCGCTCGTATGGCAGGTTCTGGTGCGCGTATGCCTGCAGCGCGGTTTCCTTCACGCGCAGCAGCAGCTCGGCGAAGCTCGGGTCGCCGGCCAGGTCGGTGCGCAACACCAGCGTGTTGACCATCGTGCCGACGAGGTCCTCGGTGTCGGCGCGCATCCGGTTGGCGATTGGCGTGCCGAGCGCGATGTCGTCCTGCCCGCAATAACGCGACAGCAGCAGCTTGAACGCCGCCAGCAGCACCATGAATGGCGTGGCACCATGGGTGGCGGCCAGGCGGCGCACGTGGCCGACCGTGTCGCCCGGCAGTTTGCGCAACACCACTTGCCCCTTGCGGTGCTGAGTCGGACGAAACCTTAACCCCTGCCGAGCGCGTCGAGGGGAGGGCTAGTGCCGGCGTGCCTTGCAGGCGCGCGCGCCAGTACGCCAGCTCCGCCTCCAGCGAAGCCCGCGCCTTGCTGTTCGCGCTGCCAAACGCAGTAGTCGGCGTACTGCACGCGCAGCGGCGTCCCACGCGGGAGCGCGATTCTGCAGTGCGGCTTCATAGGCCTGCGCCAACTCGCGCGCAAGCACGCCGCCTGACCATTGGTCGCCGATGGCATGGTGGATCACCACCAGCAGCACATGGTCCTGCTCATCCAGCTTGATCAGTAGCGCGCGCGCCATCGGCGATTTGTCGAGGTCAAAGCCACGCCGCGACTCCTGCTGCGCGAGTTCGCGCGCACGCCGTTCGCGCTGCGCAGGTGGACATTCGCTGAGGTCCACCTCGGTCAACGGCCATTGCGCCGTGTCGGCGATGCGTTGCGTCAGCACGCCACCTTTCATGTGCAGACTGGTGCGCAGCACTTCGTGGCGGGCGACCAGCTGCGCCAGGGCGTCTCGCAGCGCCTGCGGCCGCACGTCGCCGCTGACGCGGGTCGGAAACGGCATGTGATAGGCCGCGCTCTGCGGATCCATTTGCTGCACCAGCCACATGCGTTGCTGCGAATGCGATAGCGGCAGCGGGCGATTGCGTGCGGCTGGTTCGATGGGGTTTCGAGGCGGCTGGTACCGGCGGCGAGGATGGAGTCGATGGCCGAGGCGAGGCCGGCGATGGTGGGGTGTTCGAAGACGCTGCGCAGGGGCAGCTCGGCGCCCAGGTGGCTGCGGATGCGGGCGATCAGGCGGGTGGCGGTGAGGGAGTGGCCGCCGCAGTCGAAGAAGTTGTCGTGGCGCGAGAAGCTGGTGCGCGCCAGCAGCTGGCACCACAGTGTGTGCAGCGCGCGCTCGGTGTCGGTGGCCGGCGGCTCGTGGGCTGCGCGCTGATCGGGTGCGGCGGGCAGCGCGCGCACGTCCAGCTTGCCGCTGGGCAGCAGCGGCAGCGCCGGCAGCGCCAGCAGCCAGGCGGGCAACAATGCCGGGGGCAGCCACTGGCGCAGCTGCTCGCGCAACGCGGCCTCATCGAAGGCATCGGCCACCACGCAGGCCACCAGCTCGACCTCGCCGCGCGCATCGGCACGTGCGGCCACCGCCGCCTGGCGCACGCCCGCGCAGCGCAGCAGCGTGGCCTCGATCTCGCCGGGCTCGATGCGCTGGCCGCGGATCTTGACCTGCGCATCGGCGCGTCCGGCAAACAGCAGCGCTCCATCGGTGCGCCGGCGCGCCAGATCGCCCGTGCGGTAAAGCCGCTGCCCTGGCTGCAGCGCATCGGCCACGAAGCGCTCGGCGGTGAGTTCTGAACGGTTGAGGTAACCGTGTGCCAAGCCCACCCCGCCGATGTAGAGCTCGCCCAGCACCCCCAGCGGCACCGGCTGCATGGCCTCATCGAGCACATGGCAGCGCAGGTTGTCGATGGGCAGGCCGATCGGCACGAAGCCCGCGTCCTCCAGCGTGGCGCCCACCTCGTGGAAGGTGGCGGTGGTGGCTGCCTCGGTGGGGCCGTAGCAGTTGGTGATCCGCAGCTCGCCCAGCCGCGAGCGCAGTGCGCGCACCAGGTCCCACGACAAGGGCTCGCCGCCCAGCAGCAGGTGCTGCACGCTGGTGCAGCGTGCCAGCTCGGGCTCGTCGAGCAGGGCGCGCGCCATCGAGGGCGTCATCACCAAGTGGCTGATGGCGTGCTGGCGCACGCAGCGCACCAGCTCGCGCAGCTCGCGCTGCGCGCCGGGCGGGGCCATGGTCAGCGTGGCGCCGGCCAGCAGCGGCGTGAACAGCTCCAGCACCGATGCGTCGAAGCCGATGGTGATCAGCTGCAGCACACGGTGCGCCGCGCCCAGCGCCGTGTGCCGCAGGGCCCAATGCTGGTGGTTGCACATGGCGCGGTGCGACACCGCCACCGCCTTGGGCTGGCCGCTGGAGCCCGAGGTGTAGATCACGCAGGCGGTGCTGTCGGGGCTGGCGCGCGGCGCCGGCGCGCTGCGCGCCAGTGCGGCCCAAACATGGGCTTGCTCGTCCAGCGACACGCGTTCGATGGCCGCATCGGCCAGCGCCAGCGCGGCGTGTACCTCGGCCACGCCCAGCACGATGCGCGCGCCGGCGTCGCGCAGCATGTAGGCCAGACGCTGCGGCGGCAGCTCGGATCCAGCGGCAGGTAGGCCGCGCCGGTCTTGAGCACGGCCAGCAACGCCACCGACAGCTGCAGCGAGCGCGGCAGGCACACGCCCACGATGGCCTCGGGGCCCGCGCCACGCCCGATCAAGTAGTGCGCCAATTGATTTGCGCGCGCCTCCAGCTCTGCGTACGCGAGCGTGTGATCGCCGGCGCGCACCGCGATGGCGTCGGCGCTGCGCTGGGCCTGTTGCTGCACCAACTCGTGCAGGCACCACTGCAGCGGGTGCTCGCGCTGCGTGGCGTTGCACTGCTGCAGCACGAACTGCCGCTCGGCATCGCCCAGCAGATCCAGTCGCGACAGCGGCGTGTCCGCATCGGACAGCACCGCATCGAGCAGCCGCAGGTACTGCTCGGCCAGGCGCTGCGCACCCGCCTCATCGAACAGCTCGCGCGCGTACTCCAGCTCCCCTTGCAGCACCCCACCGCGCTCGCTGAATGCAAGCCACAGGTCCGTGCGCGCGGTGCCGTGTGCAGCGGCGCTCTTCGCAGGCGAGGCCCGGCATCTGCGGCGTATCACCCCATCTCTGCAGGGCCGGGCCCACCTGGAACAGCGTTCCGCCGCAGATCGCGTTCGGCCGCGCTCGCTGGCCAGCCGGTCGGGTAGGATGGCTTAGAGCGTTCCGTAGGCGAGCGGGCCTGTCGCGCACGCGGCGCAACAGCTCGCGGAATTCGGTTCGCCGGCCAGATCGGCGCGCAGTACCAGCGTGTTGGTGAACAAGCCGATCGTTGCTCGAGCTGCATTGCGCCGGCGCCGGTGCCGATCGCAAGTGGTCGCCGTCCGCTCGGCGTCATCAGGCCACCGCTGCCATCAGCGGCAGACAGCGTGACTGATGCTGGCGGCCGCCTCCTCATCGCCGCAGTACGCGAGTCAGGCTCGGCGGTGCACCGCCCGTTGAAGGTCGGCTGGTCGATCAAGGCGACCCAGTTCGGCGACGGCGAGCCGCTCGCGCAGCCGTGCAGCGCCGCAACCGCCGGGGTTGGCCTGCAACTGCTGCTGCCGGGCGACATAGCGTATGTAGCCGCCGGGCCGATCGGCCGGCTGGCAGTCTCCGGCGGCTTCGTAGGGCGCGGCCATTCGCATAAGCAGGCTGGCAAGACCAGCCGTCGCGGGCAGGTGGTGCACCACAGACCACCACATGGTCATCCAGTGCCAGGTGCAGCAGGGTCACGCAACGGGGGCGCTGGCCAGGCCGAACGGTTGGCGAAGACCAGGCGATCGGATGTCGCTGCAATTCGACGAAGCGGTGCTCCGCGGACGTCGACGACAGATCGACCCGATGCCACGTCGGCACTGCGTCGGCTTGCGCAAACTGAAGCGGCGCGTCATCGCGCGTGCGAATCGCGACACGCAAGGCTTCGTGCCGCTCGAGCAGGATCGCCAGGTCGATTCGAGTCGAAGGCGGCATCGAGCCGCCCGCGCAAATAATGGCCTGCGCCAGGTTGTACAGCCCGCATTGCCGCCGATGCGATCGGCCAACCACACCGCTTGCTGTTGCCACAACAGCCCGATGGGGCCGGTCGGTGGCGTCACTGCCTCGCACGGCACGGCCAGGCGCTCGATCGGCGTCGGGTGCAGCGCGTCAGGCGTCGCGCGCCACTTCGGCGAGCGATTGCGATCGAGCACCAGCGATGGCGACAGCGTCAGATTCAGCCGGGCCTCGAGGGTGTCGAGCAGGCGAAACGCGCCCGCAAGCGGAGTCAAGCCCGTTTTCGACCGCGCTTCCGTTCAAGCCGAACCGTGCCGGGCGGCCGACCGGTCAGCTCTCGCCAGTACTGTGCCTGGCTTCCGCTTCCAGCGTGCTGCGAGTCCACGCGGTCAACGGCGGCGTTCGCGTCGCCACAGATCGACGTGCGGCGGCGTCCAGCGGCGGCTTCGGGGGTGATCGCTCGGCGGCGCTGCGCACTGAATCTTTCCGCTGCTTTCGTTACTTTGCAAGCGTCACGCCCAGCGAGCAACACCACGGCGTTTGGCGACAGGTCGTGTTCGCGGGCCGCTACCACTCGAATGGCTGATCTGCGTGCGGCGGAGATCGCCCGGCGGCTGACAGCTCAACCTCCTGCTGGCTTGCAGCCGCGCGCTCGCCCTCGGCGCCGTCGACGGCGAAGCCGCACCACTTATCCTGGCGCAATCGCGGTGCCGTTCGACGGTCCATTCGACGTCTTTTTGGGTGACGTTGACCGTTGACGATCAACAGATCCAACTTCAGCCGCCCAGCGACAATATGGCCACCTCATTGGACGGCCGGGGTGTTCTGATTAGCGCGGCGCGCCAGCCAGTCCGCGGCTGGATCGCCGGCCCAATGCTTGTTGGAACACGCCAGCGCCGTTGGCCGACGCAGCTCGCCTTGCCCCGCGCCAAACCAGACTGCGCATCTGACCCACAGTTGCCAGCGCAGTGCGGGTTCACGTAATCCCGAGTCTGCGCATCGATCACGCGCACCTCGAGCCCCTGGATCGGTGGGTCGCATCACTTTGCTCCCGGGCGCCAGGGGCCTGACGCATCGACCAGAGTGGACTGTGCGGTGCTCCGCAGCGCGTGCGCATCGACCCACAGCGTGGACGGCGCCTGATACGTGGCTTGACGCTGACCAACAGCGTCGCCTCTGCCGGAGCCGTAGGCCGGCGCGAAGGCTCGCTCTTGCAATCCATGTACTGCGAAGCGCGACACAAACTGCCGCGCCGTGCGCGCCTGGATGGGCTCGGCACCGCAACCGGCGTGCCGCCAGGTGTGCAAAGGTCACCCCACCGCCAATCCGGGCCTGGCGTCCAGCGCGGCCAGACGGGCGGCATACGCAAGAGATTGGGCGCGCCGCTGTGTGAGATGGCCAGCCGGTCGATCGCCTCCAGCCAGCGCAGCGTGGCGCAAGAAGGTGATCGGCGACATCAGGAATGCGGGGACACCGGCGAACGGGGGGACACACGATGCCCTGCAAGAGTCCATAGTCATTATTTGCGGCAACCAGGACTTGCTTACCTTGGCGTCTTCATCGGGCTGCAGAGCCGCCAACAACCTGCGCAGTTGGCCAGCACGCGCTGGCATGGGTGACCATCACGCCGCGCGGCGCGGCCGTGGAGCCTGACTGTACTGCAGATACGCGATGTCGCTGCTGGGTGCGGGCTGCTTCAACGCGGTGCTGCGCTTCGATGTATCCAGAGGATGCCGAGTCGGTTGCGAACCACTGTTCATCCGCTGCCAGCGCCTCATGCTGCCGAACCAGCGCCAGCGTGCGTATAATCGCACAGCACCAGTCGAGCGCCAGCATCGGCGCTGATCGACCGCAGCCGGGTCAAGCCCGCTGCGCAAGCGCGCGCCGCGTCTGGAGCCTGGACGCCGGAACGGGCACGAGCCCCAGCAACACAGGCCCAAGAACGCCCGCGCCTGAGGAACTCGGCCCCGCCGGATAAACGAGCAACACGGCCTCGCCGGCAGCAGCGCGCCGCGACAGCGCAAACGCCAGCGCCCGCGCCAGCGCCAACGTAGCGCCATCCCACGGGTAGCCAGCTGCAAGTCGTCCTGCACGATCCATTACGAGTGCGTCGGGCGCTTACGCCGCACCCGCGCCTCGAACAGATCGGCCAAGGTCGCGCACGAAATGGTGACCTCGTGCGCCGAGGCTCTGTGCATCGGTCCCTGATCGGGTTGTGTACCGCGGATCAGCGGTGCGACTGTGCGCTCGTCTGGCGTGTTCGTCATTGCGCTCGGCCACCCGAGTCACCCAGCACCAAGCGATCGCACTGAGCAAAGTATCCGAGGCCGGAGCCAGTCAGTGCGCCGCCCTCGGGCAGCGACACCGCCTCAATGGTGAGAAGTTGCCGGCGTTGGCCGCGGCCAGCGAGGCCGTTCCCGTGATTGGGTGGTCGCACAATCCAGGTCACTGCGAGTGCGCTTGACGATGCCAAAATCAAAACTGCGGGCGGCAGAAGAACTGGTTGATGATCCCATTTGGATTACCGGCTGTCGACGGTGGGTCTGGTGCTGCACCTCGATGCATTTACCGCCCGCGGTGGATCGCAGCGCACTGTCGGGTGACGAATGGGCGCGCGCAGCGCCGTTGGCATCAGGCGATCGATCGCGAGCGGTTCGTGGCTGGGCGTGCTGGCTGGCACCGGCTGGCGCGATGCCTCGACCGTACGACAGCTCGCACGATCCGCTTCCCAGGCAGAGGCGCCAACGGCAAGCCGGCATTGGCTGCGCCCGCGCGTCAGCGCTGAACTTCAACCTGTGCGCATTCATCCGGACCGGGCGCTGCTGGCCATCAGCCTTGATCGAACCGTGGGCGCGGATCTGGAATTGGTGCGACCCAACCCCGACTGCGAGGCCATCGCCCGCCGGCACTTCACCGCCGGTGAAGTCGAACAATGGCTGGCTGGGCCAGGCGGCGGCTGCGCCCGGTTTCTATGCCGGATGGACGCGCAAGGAAATTTCCTTCGTCAAGGCATTGGGCGGCGGCACGAGCATCGCGCTGGACGGCTTCGAGATCGCGCTCGATCCCGACCAACCCGCTGCGCTGCGTTCGATCGGCGGCTCTGGTACGGCCGCGGCGCGTTGGTCGATCGGAACTGTGACGTGGCCCGGGGCTTTGCCGCTGCGGTGGCCGCCGAGGGCGCATCGCTTGCGTTTCAACAGGTTGGACGACGACACCTGAACGAGGCGCCGCGCCGAGGCGCGTGTCATGATCGCCGCCCCCATGCAACAGTCGAGCACGCCGCCGACTCCCGCTACGCCTGGACGCGCCTGGCCGTCACGCTGGCGCTGATGACCATCGGCTCGGCCGGCATGTACGTGGTCGTCGGTGGTGCTGCCGGCGGTGCAGGCCGAGTTCGGCGTCGCGCGCGCCGACGCCTCGCTGCCGTACACGCTGCTGATGGTCGGCTTCGGCCTCGGCGGCGTCGTGGATGGGCCGCCTGGCCGATCGGCTACGGCGTGATGCGGCCGATGCTGATCGGCGCCGGCGGGCCTCGGCGCTGGGCTTCATCGGCGCCGGCCTGTCGAGCAGCATCTGGTTGTTCGCGATCGCGCACGGCGTGTTGCATCGGCCTGCTCGGCTCGCTCGGCGACGTTCGCGCCGCTGGTGGCCGACACCTCGCTGTGGTTCGTGCGCCGGCGCGGCATCGCGGTGGCGATCTGCGCCAGCGGCAACTACGTGGCCGGCGCGATCTGGCCGCCGATCGTGCAGCACTTCGTCGAGACCGTCGGCTGGCGCCCGACCTACATCGGGCTCGGCGTGTTCTGCGTGCGTCGTCGTTGCCGCTGCTGGCGCTGGCGATGCGCCCGCGCCCGCCGGCCGCGGCCAGCCGCGACGAGCGCAGCCGGCGAACGCCGGCACGCCGTCGGCAGCGGCCGTTCGGCCTGTCGCTGAGCGGCGCGCAGGCGCTGCTGTGCATCGCCGGCGTGGCCTGCTGCGTCGCGATGTCGATGCCGCAGGTGCACATCGTCGCCTACTGCGGCGACCTCGGCTACGGCGCCGCGCGCGGCGCGCAGATGCTGTCGCTGATGCTCGGCCTGCGGCATCGTCAGCCGGCTCGATCTCGGGCGTCATCTGCGACCGCATCGGCGGCCTGCGCACGCTGCTGCTCGGCTCGGCGCTGCAGGGCCTGGCGCTGCTGCTGTTCCTGCCGTTCGACGGCCTGGTGTCGCTGTACGTGATCTCGGCGCTGTTCGGCCTGTTCCAGGGCGGCATCGTGCCGAGCTACGCGATCATCGTGCGCGAGTACTTTCCGCCGGCCGAGGCCGGCGCGCGCGTCGGCACGGTGCTGATGTGCGACGCTGTTCGGCATGGCGCTGGGCGGCTGGATGTCGGGCAAGGTGTTCGACCTCACCGGCAGCTACCACGCGGCGTTCATCAACGGCGTGGCGTGGAACCTGCTGAACCTGACGATCGCCTTCACGCTGCTGCAGCGCACGCGGCGTCGCGCACTTCAGACCAGCCTGAGCGTCGGTCCGCTCGGGCGGGTGGCGGCGCACCGCCTGCAGCAGCTCGCCGAGCTCCAGCGGCTTGGTCAGGTAGGCCGCGAACCCGGCATCGAGCGCCTTGCGGACATGTCGCCGGCATCGCGCCGGCGCTCACCGCGATGGCCGGGATCGTGCGCATCGACTCGTCGGCGCGCAGCCGCTGCAGCAGCTCCAGCCCGTCGATGCTCGGGCAGTTCGACGTCAGCAGCAGCAGCTGCGGGCGCAGCGTGCGCGCCAGCTCGATTGCCTGCAGCGGCTCCTCGGCGCACTCGAGCTGGATGTCGGGCAGCCGCGCCAGCATCGCGCGCATCAGCAGCGCATTGACCGGGTTGTCTTCGACGTACAGCACACGCTGCTGGTGCCGTGGCGACGGCGCTGGCGTCGGCAGCGCTGCGGCGGGCCGCGGCGCGTATGCGCTCGGCAGCCTGCGTGGCGCGCGGCAGCCGGATCCAGAACGTGCTGCCGACGTCGAGCTCGCTGTCGGCGCCGATCTCGCCGCCCATCGCGAGCATCAGCTGGCGGCTCAGCGCCAGGCCGATGCCCGTGCCTTCGACGCCGCTTTGCCGCGCGCTCAAGCGCTCGAAGGCCACGAACAGGCGCTGGCGCTGGTCGTCGCTCAGGCCGATGCCGGTGTCGACGATGCGCACCTCGACGTGCTGCTCAGGTCGCGCGAGCCCTGCACGGTGACCTGGCCGTCGCGGCGGTTGTACTTGATGGCGTTGCTCAGCAGGTTGAGCAGCACCTGCTTCAGGCGCAGCGGGTCGGCGCGCACCAGGCACGTCGAGCGTGCCGCGCGGTCGGCCAGCTGCAGCTGCACCGGGCGCTCCTGCGCCAGCGGCGCCATCAGCGCCAGGCACTCTTCGATCAGCGGCAGCAGCGGCACCGGCGCGCAGCGCCATCGCCAGCCGGCCCGATTCGATGCGGCCCAGGTCGAGCACGTCGTTGATCAGGCGCAGCAAGTGGCGGCCGCCGCGCAGGATCTCCTCGGCGTACTGGCGCTGCTCGGCCGTCAGCGGGTGCGCGGTGTCCGACATCAGCAACTGGCTGAAGCCGAGGATCGCGTTCATCGGCGTGCGCAGCTCGTGCGACATCATCGACATGAAGCGCGACTTGGCGCGATTGGCGCGCTCGGCCTCGTCCTTGGCGGCGGTGAGCGCCTCCTGCGCCGAGCTTGCGCTCGGTGATGTCGACGCCGAACACGTAGTAGCTGCGGCGGCCGTCGGGCAGCGTGGGCCCGGCGACGTGGCGCACCTCGAGATCAGGCGCGGCTGCTCGGCCGTGGCCGGATAGTGGCGCTCGCTCACCGGCACCTCGCCCGCCAGCGCGCGCTCGACGTGGGGCAGGTGGACGCGCGAAGCTCGTCGCCGCCGAGCACCTCGGCAGCGAGCCGGCCGACGATGACGTCCGCCGAGCCGCCCCAGCAGCTGTGCCAGCCGCTGGTTGACGTAGGTGTAGCGGTGCTCGTCGTTGGCCGCTGCGATGAAGCCAGGGAACGCGTCGAGCAGCGCGCGCGTCTGCGCCTGGCCTTCGCGCAAGGCGCGCAACGCCTCCTCCTCGGCGGTGACGTCGCGCGTCGACCAGCACCACGCACAGCACACCTTGCACCGGCTCGGCAAACGGCGAGTAGGTGGTCTGCAGGTGTTGCGGCGGCGCGCCTCGGACGCTGGTAGACGTCGCGCAGCACGCCGACGCGCTGCGTGCGCAGGCACTCGCTCAGCGCCTCGGCGACGCTCGCGGGTGATCGACCCGGGCAGCACCTCGGCTGACGCTGCGGCCGATCACGCGCTCGCGCGATCAGGCCGGTCTGGCGGCACCAGGCGTCGTTGACCAGGCGATAGACCTCGTCTTCGCCGACCACGCTAACCATGTCGGCGATCGAATTGGTGACCACCTGATAGGTGTGCAGGTCGGCGCTCGGCGCCCGGCGGGGCCGTCGCCGCAGGCGCGCCTTCGCCTGGGCGGCAACGTCTTGCGGCCCTTGGTTTGCGCCGCGGACGATTTCCCCGGAGCGATGTTGCAGCCGCGCTGCGGATTTTCAAGGCAGCGCCTGTTGGCCGGGCACGTGACCGTCGCGTTTGGCCTGCAGCATCAGCTCCTCCAGCCGCGCCAGCACCTGCGGGTCGCGCGCGTCGTCGTGGCGAGCCACGCGCCGGCAGCGGACCGCGCCACTGCACGTCGATGCGCGCGAACGGCTTGGGAATGAAGGCGCGATCCCACGAGCGGTGCCAGTGAAACGCGCGATCGCAGCTGACGCTGGCGTAGTAGATCGGGCAGTGCAGCACGCGCGAGGTCTCGAGCACGCCGGGCTTGAGTTTGTAGATCGGGCCGCGCGGCCCGTCGACCGCGAAGCTGCAGTTGTGGCCCTCGCGCATCAGACGAATCAGGCCCTTGAGCGCGGCCGCGCCGCCGCGGCTCGACGAGCCCGCGCTGACGCGTGCGCCCGAGCAGCCGCAGCAGCGTGCCCATGATGCGGCCATCCTTGCTGCGGCGAGGCGATCGTGACCAGCCGGTAGCGCTCGACCAGACACGCCAGGGCGAACAGATCGCCGTGCCAGTGCGCCAGGATGAAGGGCTTGCGGTCACGCAATGCATCGTGCATCGCCTGCGGTTCGCGGCAAGTGACGCGCCACGTCAACGACAGCGGTCGATACAACAACCAGATCAGGAACCCCAACACCACCTGCTTCAAGGCGCCGGGCCTCGAACGCTGTGCGGAGGCGCTGTAGGGCCCGTTGCGATAGCGGCAACAGCGAGCTCGGCACGCCTCGGGGGTTGTGGTGCAGGCTCATCTCAGCGCTTGCCGTGCGCAAGCAAAGCCTTGCCAGGACTGCTGGGTGCATCGCCTCTCTTTCGGTGTCCGCCGCGTTGCGATTGTGACCTGAGTCGAACGCCGCTCAACGACGGCGCGTGGCGAGGCGCACTGCTGCCGGTGACCTGGCCGATCAGGTCGGCGCCGCGCCCGAGCAGAAAGGCCTTGAACGCCATCGCCACCGGCGCCAGCACTTTCTGGCGCAGATGCACCACGTACCACTGCAGCCTGCGGCGGGAAGCCGACCACGTCGAGGACTGCGAGCTGCTGCATCTCGAGTTCGCGGCCGATGGTGTGGGCCGACAGGAAGCTGATCCCCATGCCGGCGATCACCGCCTGCTTGATGGTCTCGGTGGAGCGAATCTCCATCGTGACGTTCAGCTTGGCCAGCTGCTCGCCGAAAGCCGTCTTCCATCGAGTTCCAGGTATCGGAGCCGCGCTCTCGCGTCGAGCCAGGGTTCGTGCAGCAACGCGCTCACTCGCTAATCGCTGCGCGATCGCGCCAGCGGGTGGTCGGGCCGCGCCACGATCACGTAAGGGTGGGGCGCGAACGCCTCGTTGACGGTGTCGAGCTCGCGCGGCGGGCGCACCAGTGACCGCCAGGTCGGTGAGGTTGTCGCCAGCTGCTGCAGCAGCTGCTCGCGATTGAACACGCCCAGGTTGAGCTTGACGCCCGGCGCGCGCGCGCGAACTCGGCCAGCAGCTGCGGAAAAAGCAGTCGCCGGCGCTGATGACCGCCACGTTGAGCGTGCCGCTGGAGACACCCTGGCGCGCGGCCATCGCCTCGCCAGCCTGGCGAAACAGCTCCGATGATCGCGCGGCTGTAGCGCAGCAGCTCGGTGCCGGCAGGCGTCAGGTACACCTTCTTTGCCGAGCTGCTCGAACAACGCCAGCCCGGCGTGCTGCTGCAGCAGCTTGATCTGCGCTGACACCGCTGGCTGCGTGAGGTGCAACTCCTCGGCCGCGCGCGAAAGCTCAGATGCCGCGCAGCGGTCTCGAACACCTTGAGCTGACGCAGCGTCGCGTTCTTCATGGCGCAGCGCACTGTGCCATCAAGCCTGACTTATGGAAACCATCAAAAACTTTCAGTTTCATTAATGGGTCGCCGTGCCTAGCATGGCCGTCAAAGGAGCACACGCCATGAACATTGCCGCCACCCCCACGCTGAGCGCCGACGACGAGGGCGACGCGCAGCGCCTACAACACGGCGTTCTCCGAGATGGAAATCGGCTGGCATTGGGACGCCGCAGCACCTACTGCGAGTTGCTGGCCGACGGCGGTCAGCCGGTGCGCTCGTTCGTCGAGCGCCATCGCCCACATCTGCTGCGCGCCTACGGAATCGACTGCCTGGTCAACGCGGTCGAAGACCACGCGCCGCGATTTGAGCGCACCGAGGACTCGGTAGTTTCCCGCAACGCACCTGCGGGCCCCGCGCGCGCGCGGGGAGGCGCCGCGAAAAATTGACTGCGGTCAAGAGGGTTTTGGTCGAATCCGGCGAGCATATTCAGGGCACGAATGACGCCACTCGGCTTAAAGCAAAGCGCGTGGCGATCGAACCCAAGGCACGCTATCGTTGCGGGTGCCTCACAACGACAGGAGACGAACGCCGATGACCAGCAACCTCACCTCGGCCGCGGTGTGCGGTCGTGTCTTCGTTCACGGCCACGCTGGCCGCTGCCGCGCTGCTGGCAGTAGCGGCGCCTGTGCAGGCGGCGTGGGTACCCGAGAAGCCGGTCGAGTTCGTCGTGCCCGCCGGCACCGGCGGCGGTGCCGACCAGATGGCGCGCCTGATCCAGGGCATCGTCGCCAAGCACAAGCTGATGAAGCAGCCGCTGATCGTCGTCAACAGTCGGGCGGCGCCGGCGCCGAGGGCTTTCTCGACGTCAAGGAGGCCAAGGGCGACCCGTACAAGATCATCATCACGCTGTCCAACCTGTTCACCACGCCGCTGGCCACCGGCGTGCCTTTCAACTGGAAGCGACATGACCCCGGTGGCGATGATGGCGCTCGACCAGTTCGTGCTGTGGGTCAACGCCGACACGCCGTACCAGACGCGCCAAACAGTACATCGACGCCGGTCAAGGCCGCCGGCCCGCTGCAAGATGAAGATGGGCGGCACCGGCTCCAAGCAGGAAGACCAGATCATCACCGTGAGCCTCGAAAAGGCCACCGGCACCAAGTTCATCTACGTGCCGTTCAAGGGCGGCGGCGACGTCGCGGTGCAGCTGACCGGCAAGCACATCGATTCCACGGTCAACAACCCGATCGAGGCGGTTGCGCAGTGGCGCGCCGGCCAGCTGCGGCCGCTGTGCGTGTTCGACGACCAGCGCATGCCCTACAAGGAGCAAGGTGACCGCCGGCAAGTCGTGGAACGACATCCCGACCTGCAAGGAGGCCGGGCGTGCCCACCGACTACCTGATGCTGCGCGGCATCTTCATGCCCGCCGGCGTCACGCCCGACCAGGTGGCGTTCTACGTCGATCTGCTGAAGAAGGTGCGCGAGACGCCCGACTGGAAGGACTTCATCAAGCTCGGTGCGTTCAACGACACGTTCATGACCGGTGCCGACTACGTCAAGTGGGTCGAGAAGAACGAGGCGATGCACCTGTTCTTGATGAAGGAAGCCGGCTTCCTGGCCAAGTAGCAGCGCCTCAACGAATGTCCTTGTGCCGTCAACCGGCCGCCGCACACGCGAGCGGCGGTTGTTGAGCGGTCACGTCGATCAACGCCCATCGCCTGTTGTCCCATGGAATCCAACGCTACCGACGACCAGCCCGAACGCGGCGTCGCCACCTGGAAGGTCGAGGTCTTCGTCTCGCTGGCCCTGCTGCTGTTCGGCGCGGTCATCGCCTTCAAGAGCTGGGAGCTCGGCGCCGGGTGGCGCGACGATGGCCCCGGCGCCGGCTACTTCCCTTCTACATCGGCCTGCTGGTGTGCCTGGCCAGTGCGGTGGTCACCGTCCGCGCGCTGACGGGCGGCCGCCGCGACGACAGCGTGTTCGTCAGCCACGCGCAGTTGAAGCTGGTGTTCACGGTGCTGCTGCCGTCGCTGGCCTTCGTGCTGGGCGCGCAGTTTCTTGGGCTGTACGTGGCCTCGTTCCTCTTCATCATCGCTTTCATGGTGTGGGTGGGGCACTACGCGTGGGCGCGCAGCATCGCCATCGCGCTCGTGGTGGTGGCGCTGGCGTTCCTGATGTTCGAGGTCTGGTTCAAGGTGCCGCTGTTCAAAGGCACGCTCAACCCGCTTCAATTCCTGGGGTATTGACATGACGGCCCCACGCTCACTGCGTTCGCCGCCTCACGGCCTGCAGGCCGCACGGCGTTCGCCAGCCTCTCGCGAGCGCGCAGGCGCTCGCTCGGCGCGGACTCACCCCTCCGAGGAGGGCCCCAGCCTCCTTGAGGCGGCTCGGCAGAGGCTGGCATGACCGAGCTCGCATCGCTGTTCCACGGGTTCGCGGTTGTCCTGACCCGTTCAACCTGCTGTTGATGATGGTCGGCATCGTGCTCGGGGTGATCATCGGCGTGCTGCCGGGCCTCGGCGGCGCCAACGGCGTGGCGATCCTGCTGCCGCTGACGTTCTCGATGCCGCCGACCTCGGCGATCATCCTGCTGTCGTGCATCTACTGGGGGCGCTGTTTGGCGGCGCGATCACCTCGGTGCTGTTCAACATCCCGGGCGAGCCGTGGTCGGTGGCCACCACCTTCGACGGCTATCCGATGGCGCAGCAGGGGCGCGCGGGCGAGGCGCTCACCGCCGCGTTCACGTCGTCGTTCGTCGGCGCCTTCTTCGCGGTGCTGATGATCACGTTCCTGGCGCCGCTGGTGGCCAAGTTCGCGCTCAAGTTCGGACCGCCAGAGTTCTTCGCGGTTTACCTGCTCACGTTCTGCAGTTTCGTCGGCATGGGCAAGGGCTCGCCGATGAAGATCCTGGCGTCGATGATGGTCGGCTTCGCGCTTGCCGCGGTCGGCATGGACACGGTCACCGGGCAGCTGCGCCTGACCTTCGGCTTCCCCGATCTGATGCGCGGCTTCGACTTCCTGATCGCGGTGATCGGCCTGTTCGGCATCGGCGAGATCCTGCTGTCGATGGAAGAGGGCCTCAACTTCTCGGGCAGCGCGGCGCGCATCAACCCGAAGGTGGTGCTCGAGACCTGGAAGAAGCTGCCCAAGTACTGGATGACCTCGATCCGCAGCACGCTGGTCGGCATCTGGATGGGCATCACGCCGGGCGGCGCAACACCGGCATCGTTCATGAGCTACGGCATGGCCAAGAAGATGTCGCCGCAGCGGCGCCAACTTCGGCAAGGGTGAGATCGAGGGCGTGATCGCGCCGGAAACCGCAGCGCACGCGGCCGGCACCAGCGCGCTGCTGCCGATGCTGGCGCTCGGCATCCCGGGCTCGCCCACCGCCGCGGTGTTGCTCGGCGGCCTGCTGATCTGGGGCCTGCAGCCCGGGCCGCTGCTGTTCGTCGAGCAGAAGGACTTCGTGTTGGGGCCTGATCGCCAGCATGTACCTGGGCAACATCGCCGGCCTGATCGTGGTGCTGACCTCGGTGCCGCTGTTCGCGTCGATCCTGCGCGTGCCGTTCGCGATCATCGCGCCGATCATCATCGCGATCTGCGCGATCGGCGCCCTACACCGTGCACAACGCGATGCTCGACGTCTGGTTCATGATGGGCTTCGGCATCATCGGCTACGTGTTCAAGAAGCTCGACTACCCGCTGGCGCCGCTGGTGCTGGCCGTGGTGCTGGGCGACCGCGCGGAAGATTCGTTCCGCCAGTCGATGCTGCTGTCGCAGGGCAGCCTGACCATCCTGTGGTCCAACTGGCTGGTCGGCTCGATCACCAGCTTGGCCCTGCTGCTGCTGTTGTGGCCGTTCTTCGGGCGCGGCATGCAGATCCTCAAGGGCATGGCCATGGGTCTCGGGCACGGCGGTCACCCGCGGACAGCGCTGAGGCGCGGCGCTCAGATCTTGCCCTTCTGCTTCCAGGCGTGACAGCGTTTCGGGCGAGATGTTCAGGTAGGCCGCCAGCTCCTTCTTCGGCAGCCGCTCGGCCAACTCGAGATGCTTGCGCATGAAGCGGTGCACCCGGCCGGCGCGTCGAGCAGGTGCAGCGTGATCGTGTGCGCATCACGTCGCTCATCAGGCTCATCACCTGGTACTCGAACGCCGCTTTCAGCTCAGGGTAGCGATTCATGAACACCACCCAGTCGGGCAGCGGCAGCGTGCGCCACGCGCGCCTTGGTGACGGTGATGATGCTGTGACGGCGCCGGCGTGTGCAGCCGCCACGCCGCATGGCTGGTTTCGATGTCGCGCTCGGCGGCGAAGCGCAGGATCATTTCCTTGGCGCTCCGGGCTGGCCACCACGCGCTTGACGATGCCGTCGAGGATGAAGCACTGCGCCATGTCGTGGTCGCCTTGCTGCACCAGGCAATCGCCCTTTGCGCAGTCCTGTACCACCAGTTGGGGCTCCAGCTCCGCCAGCGCCGGCTTGGGCAGCAGCTTGAGCACGATGTTCTGCGCCAGTTGCAGCCGAATGACGTTGCGTTCGCTGTGATTTCAGCGACATCGCGGGCCGTTGATGACGAGTGTGTTTTCGGATAATTGACCACGGTCAATCGAGGCGTCCAAGCGGCTGAAACTATGATGATTTTCCCCATTCATTGGCATCGAATAACTCGGACACGGGAGACACACGCATGGCCGTCACCACCGACACCCGTCCGCAGCCAGCGCTGTCGCTGCAGGCAGCAGCTCCACCGAAGCAGCGGCACAGATCGACGGTTTTCAACTGGTGATCGAAGCGTTGAAGCTCAACGGCATCGACACCATCTACGGCCTGCCCGGCATCCCGATCACCGACCTCACGCGCCGCGCCCAGGCCGATGGCCTGCGCGTGCTGTCGTTCCGCCACGAGCAGAACGCGGGCTACGCGGCGTCGATCGCCGGCTTCCTGACGCAGAAGCCCGGCATCTGCCTCACCGTGTCGGCGCCCGGCTTCCTGAACGGCCTCAACGCGCTCGCGCACGCCACCGTCAACTGCTTCCCGATGATCCTGATCAGCGGCTCGAGCGAGCGCGAGATCGTCGACCTGCAGCAGGGCGACTACGAGGAGATGGACCAGCTCGCGATCGCCAAGCCGGTGGCCAAGGCCGCGTTCCGCGTGCTGCACGCCGAGGACATCGGCGTCGGCATCGCGCGCGCGATCCGCGCCGCCGTTGTCGGGCCGCCCGGGCGGCGTGTACCTCGACCTGCCGGCCAAGCTGTTCGCGCAGAGCATCGATGCGGCCGCCGGCAGAGCATCGCTGATCAAGGTGGTCGATCCGGCGCCGCAAGCAGATCCCGGCGCCGGAGGCGGTCAAGCGCGCGCTCGACCTGCTGAAGCACGCGAAGAAGCCGCTGATCGTTCTCGGCAAGGGCGCGGCGTATGCGCAGGCCGACGCCGACATCCAGGCGTTGGTCGAGAAGACCGGCATCCCGTACCTGCCGATGTCGATGGCCAAGGGCCTGCTGCCCGACACGCACGAGCTGTGCGCGTCGGCCGCGCGCTCGTTCGTGCTGCCCGGCTGCCGACGTGGTGGTGCTGATCGGCGCGCGCCTGAACTGGCTGCTGTCGCACGGCAAGGGCAAGACCTGGGGCGGCAAGGCTCCACAAGGACTGGGGCGGCCAGAAGTTCATCCAGATCGACATCTCGCCGCAGGAGGCCGACAGCAACGTGCGCATCGACGCGCCGCTGGTGGGCGACATCGGCTCGTGCGTCTCGGCGCTGCTGGCAGGCATCGGCGTTCGGCTGGGCCAAGCCGCCGGCGGAGTGGACCGGCGCCGTGGCCGAGAAGAAGAACGGCAACGTCGCCAAGATGGCCGAGACGCTGGCGAAGAACCCGTCGCCGATGAACTTCCACAGCGCGCTCAACGTGGTGCGCGACATCGTCAAGGCCAATCCCGACGCGATGCTGGTCAACGAGGGCGCCAACGCGCTCGACTTCACGCGCTCGATCGTCGACATGTACAAGCCGCGCAAGCGCATCGACGTCGGCACCTGGGGCATCATGGGTGTGGGCATGGGCTACTGCGTGGCCGCCGCCGTGGCCACGCAAGCAGCAGGTGATCGCGGTCGAGGGCGACAGCGCGTTCGGCTTCTCCGGCATGGAAGTCGAGACCATCTGCCGCTACAACCTGCCGGTGTGCATCGTGGTCATGAACAACAACGGCGTGTACAAGGGCACCGACGTCGATCCCACCGGGCCGCGATCCGGCGCCCACCGTGTTCGTGAAGGGCGCGCGCTACGACAAGCTGATGGAGGCCTTCGGCGGCGTGGGCGTGAACGCGACCACGCCGGCCGAGCTGCGCAAGGCGATGGAGAGACGCGATCCAGCTCGCGCAAGCCCACGCTGATCAACGCGGTGATCGACGAGACCGCCGGCACCGAGAGCGGCCGCATCACGAGCCTCAACCCGACCGCCGCGAAGAAGAAGTAAGTTGGATCGCTGGTGAGACATGGAAGCACTCAAAGGACGTCCGCATCCTCGACATGACCCACGTGCAGGCGGGCCCGACGCTGCTCGCAGCTGCTCGCGTGGATGGGCGCGGACGTGATCAAGTTCGAGCCGCCGCAGGGCGATGCCACGCGCGGCCAGCTGCGCGACGTGCCGAACGCCGACTAGCTCGTACTTCACGATGCTCAACTGCAACAAGCGCTCGATCACGGTGAACATGAAGAGCGCCGAGGGCAAGCAGGTCTTCGTCGACCTGCTGAAGAAGTGCGACATCATGATGGAGAACTTCGGCCCCGGCGTGCTCGAGCGCCTCGGGCTTCACGTGGGAGAAGATCCACGAGATCAACCCGAAGATCGTCGTGGGCTCGATCAAGGGCTTCGGCTCCACCGGCCCGTACGCCGAGTTCAAGGCGTACGAGAACGTGGCGCAGGCGATGGGCGGCGCGATGAGCACCACCGGCGTGCCCGACGGCCCGCCGTTCGTCGACCGGCGCGCAGATCGGCGACTCGGGCACCGGCCTGCACCTGGCCGATCGGCCTGCTCGCCGCGCTGCACCAGGCGCGACCGCGACCGGCCGAGGGCCAGTACGTCGAGGTCGCGATGATGGACGGCGTGATGAACCTGTGCCGCGTGAAGTTCCGCGACCACCAGCGCCTGACGCGCCAGTCGCTGGCCGAATACTCGGTGCCCGACCTACCAGAACATGGGCGACGTGCCGCGCGCCGGCAACGACTCTGGCGGCGGCCAGCTCGGCAACGCGGTCCACTGCAAGCCGCACGGCGCCAACGACTGGCTCTACGTGGTGGTGCAGGAAGCGGTGTGGAACGACTCGCCAACCGCGATCGGGCCCGACGTCGGCGTGCCCGACCTGGCCAACGACCCGCGCGTGGCCACCATCGCGCGAGCGGCGCAAGAACCAGCAGCTGGTGTGGACGCTGCTCAACAAGTTCGCCGGAGAAGTACACCAAGCGCGAGCTGATGGCGATCCTCAATCCGCTCGACGTGCCGTGCGGCCCGATCATGTCGACCGAGGACCTGGCCACCGACGAGCACGTGAAGGGCCGCGACATGTGGGTCGAGCTCGACCACCCGCAGCGCGGCAAGTGGTTCAACGTTGGCATGCCGATCAAGCTGTCGGCGTCACCCGCGGTGATCAAGCGCTCACCCACGCGCTCGGTGAGCACAGCGACGAGGTCCTGCGCGACAACGTGCTCGGCTACAGGGCCGACAAGGTCGCCCAGCTGAAAGGCTGCCGGCGCGTTCAGCAAATCCGCCGAAGAAAGGCTTTGAGCAACGTTGCCATCGCGCGCCGCTGCCAGGTGCGCCGCTACTGCACCTTGATGCCCGCCGCCTTCACGACCTTGGCGGCGTCTTCCATTTCCGCGCGCACAAAGCGGTCGAACTCGGCCGTGCTCATCGGCATCGCCTCGGCACCGAGCGACGTTAAACGCTCGCGCACGTCGGCTTCGCTCAGCACGCGATTGACGTCGCGGTTGATCTTCTCGATCACCTCTGCGGGCGTGCCCGCGGGAGCAGGCATGCCGACCCACAGGTTGTAGTCGAAGCCCGGCAGGCCCGACTCGGCGACGGTGGGCACGTTGGGCAGCACGCTCGAGCGCCTGGCCGAACTCACCGCCAGCGCCAGCAGCTTGCCGTCGCGCACCAGCGGCAGCGGCCGCCGAGATCGGCGAGAAGTAATAAGCGATGCGACCGGTCATCGTGTCGGTCAAGGCTTCGGGCGTGCCCTTGCTACGGCACGTGACGACATCGATCGCCGCGGCGAGCTCGAACTTTTCGCCGTTGATGTGCGCTGCCGCTGCCGATACCGGCTGAGGCCGAAGTTGAGCACGCCTGGGCTTCGCTTTGGCGTCGGCGATCAGATCGGCCACCGTCTTGTAGCCGCTCGACGGCGCCACCACCAGCACGTTGGGCTGGCCACCAGAGCGGCGCGATCTGCACGAAGTCTTTCAGGGTGTCGTAGGGCAGGCTCGGGTAGATGAATGGCGTTTACCGCCTGCCCGGCCGGAGTGCACCAGCAGCGTGTAGCCGTCCGAGGCGACTTACGGCGCGCGATGCCAGCGCCGATCGTGCCGCCGGCGCCGCCCCGGTTGTCGACCACCACCGCCTGGTTCCACAACTCGGTGAGCTTCTGCGCGACCGTTCGCGCCAGGATGTCGGTGGCGCTGCCGGCGGTGAACGGGACGATGATCTTCACCGGCTTGCTGCGGATAGTCCTGCGCCGCTGCCGGCAGTCCAAGCGAGCAGGCTCGCGATCCAATGCGGCCAGCGCACATCATCGCTACGGTTCATCGATTGCCTCCTCATCACTCTGCGTTCAACGCAGTCCGTCGTCGACGTCGGCCTGCTCGCTCGATGAGCTCGATACCCGACGCGCGCGCCTGCTGCACGATCCAGTTTGGCGAAGTCCTCGTCGTCGAGGCCGTTGCCGATCAGCGCCTGCACCAGATCGCGCGTGATCGACGCCAGCGGCATCGGCACGTCGAAGCGGCGCGCTGCGTCGAGGCCGAGGTCGAGATCCTTGCGCAGCAGCTTCGGCGTGAACGTGACCTTGAAGTCCAGGTTGACCAGCGCCGGCGTCTTGTGGCGCGAGAAGGTCGAGCCCATCACGCTCTGGTTGATGAAGTCGAGAAATGCATGGCGCGGCACGCCGGCCTTCTGCGCCAGCACGGTGATCTCCGACAGCGACTGGATCACCACGCCGAGAAACACGTTGTGGCAGATCTTGACGATGCGCGCCAGCTCGCCCTCGCCGACGTAGCTGGCGCCGGCGCGATCAACTTGAGCGACGGCAGAGCGGCATCGAATGCCGCGCGCGGCCCCGAGCAGACGAACGACAGCCGCCCGGCCTTGATCACCTTGGCGTTGCCCGACACCGGCGCGGCCAGCATCTGCACGCCGCGTGCGCCGAGCAGGCCGCGCAGTTCGGCCGAGCCTTCCAGCGAGATCGACGAGCACTCGATCACCAGCTTCGGGCTGTGGGCCCCTGACGAGCAGACCGTTGGCGCCACTGATCGACCTCCTTCACGTCGTCCCAGGTCGACACCATCACGTAGCACGATGTCGCAGGCGCGCGCAGCTCGGCGGAGCTCGCCGCGCGACCTTGGCGCCGAGCGCGGCCAGTGGCTCGGCCTTGGCGCGCGTGCGGTTCCACACCGTGAGGTCGGCGCCGCCCTTGGCCAGCCGCTCGGCCATCGCGTAGCCCATGCGGCCGATGCCGATCCAGCCGATCTTGCTGCTTGCTTGCGTCTGCCATGGCGTGCTCGCTCAGTACGGGTTGGCGATCGGCAGCTCCTGTGCCGGGTACAGCGAGATCACCTTCGGCCCGCTGGGCGTGAGGATCACTTCTTCCTTCGATGCGCGCCGCCGACACGCCGTCGCTCGCTGGGCAGTAGGTCTCGACCGCGAACACCATGCCGACCTTCAGCTCGATCGGCTCCTCGAGCGAGTTGAGCCGCGAGATCAGCGGCCGCTCGTGCAGCCCGAGGCCCAGGCCGTGGCAGAAGTTGAGGCCGAAGGCGTCCATCTCCGAGGCAAAGCCGATGTCCTGCGCGGTCGGGAACGACGCCGCCACCACTGTCGACGACACGCCCGGCTTCAGCAGCGTCGATCGCGCTGATCCATCCAGTCGCGCGCGCGCGTTTGTAGGCATCGAGCTGCGGCTGCGTGGCGCGGCCGACGCTGAAGGTGCGGTAGTAGCAGGTGCGGTAGCCGACGTACGAATGGATGATGTCGAAGAACGCCTGGTCGCCCGGGCGGATCAGCCGGTCGGTGAAGTTGTGCGGGTGCGGGCTGCAGCGCTCGCCCGAGATCGCGTTGATCGCCTCGACGCAGTCCGACCCCATCTGGTACAGCCGCATCGTCGCCAGCGCGACGATGTCGCTCTCCTTGACGCCGGGCTTCAGCGCCGCGGCGATGTCGTGGTACACGCCGTCGACCATCGCGGCGGCCATGGTTCAGCAGCATCAGCTCGTCGATGCTCTTGACCTCGCGCGCCAGCAGCATCGTCTGCTGCGCATCGCGCACGTCGATGCCGAGCTTTTGCAGCTCGAGCATCATCGGCACCTCGACCACGTCGACACCGAGCGGCATGTCGCCGACGCCCTCGGCGTCGAGCAGCGCCTTGATCTCGCGCGCCGCGCTGCGAAACAGCTTGCCGTCGCCGCCCACCGCGCCGCGCATGCCGAGCAGGCCGGCGCGGCAGTGGTCCTTGCACAGCCACGGCGTGTACAGGCTTGTGGTGCCTGGCCGCGCGAGCCGAAGTCCCAGATGTACGGGTCGCCGTTGCCGCGTGAGCAGCGAATAGCGCGTCAGCTTGTCGCGCGCCCACTCGCCGATCACCGTGCTGGTGGTGTAGCGGATGTTGTGCTGGTCGAAGCACAGCAGCGCGCCGAGGCCCGAGCTCGGCGAGCGCGGCGCGCGTGCGCGCGAGCCGGTAGTCGTGCAGGCGGCGGAAGTTGACGCTGCCTCGAAATCGACCTGCATGTGGCCAGGCGCCTGCAGCGGCCGGTCCCAGCCGTGGTGCGGGTCGATGTCGTCGGGCCGGATGACCTTCGGTTCGCGTCTCTTGCCTTCGTCGCCATGGCGATGGCGCTTCTCCGGCGACTGCCATGCGCGCTCAAGACTGCCGATCCAGCCGAGATCCGCGAGTGGATGCGCGTTCACAGGCCCAGTGGGTCCTTTCCGCGGCTCGCCGCTGTCTGCTTTCGGCATCGAGCGGCAGGACAAGCTTGCGAAAGGTGGCGTCAGGCCGGAATGCAAGCAGCTCGCGCGCTCGGCGCTCACGAGCCCGTTTGCGCCGCGCGCGCCGCCTTCCAGGTGCGGCCTGCACCTCGCCCTCGCGCGGCCAAGCACGGCGACCCGCGAGTCGTCTCGCCTGCGCTCGGCGCTGCGTCAGGCGCAGCTGACCGTCAGGTTGTGCGAGCCCGATGCCCTGAAGGACGGCGCTGTCGGTCTGCCGTCGACGTCACCGTCGCCACTGGCCGGCCTTCATCGCCGCCAGTTGCGCCGCGGTCAGCGTCACTCATGTGGTCGTGCGCGGCCGCGCCCATGATGCTGCGACTCGTCGATCGTCGAGCTGAGGCCGGCGCTGGGTGTGGCAACAGGTGGCGCGATCTTGGAGATGCGGCGCCGACGGAGCCGCAGCCGTCGTGGCGTCGTGCCGTGTAGCGCGACCATGGCGGTGGTCCCAGTCCTCGAGCTCGCCGCCGCCACCGCAGCTCTGGATCAGCAGCACCACGGTGCCACCGGTCATCGATGCAGGAATCGCATGCGTGTGATGCTCAGGGTCGTGTCGTCTTCGCGACGGCCTGCCGGCATCGATGTATCCGCAGCACCGCAGGGCCGCCAGTCGGCGCGCAGCGCCGGCCGATGCTCATCACGAGCGATGCGCGCGTGTATCCAGCCCGCGAGCTCGTCATGCAAAACGGCCTCGAGAGCCCGTCAGCAGCGAAGAAGGCACGCTACGAAAGGCAGTGGACGCGCTTCAAAGCAACCCAGCCCCGCGCGCCCACTTGTACTTCGCTCCCAGCACCGCCACCGGAATCTCGGTGGAGTAGGCATAGGCCGGAATGCCGTTGGCGTACAGGTACTGGCGGCTTCCTCGACCTGCACGTCGCCGGCCAGCGACGCGACCATCGGCTTTTCGATGCCCTGGGCGCTTCATCTCGTTCTTCACCTCGACCATCAGCTTCGGCGAACACCATCGGCGGCGTGATGATGGTGTGCCAGTAGCCGAGGATCAGCGAGTGGATGCGCGGGTCCTGCTAGGCCCAGGCTTGCACCGTGTTCGTGTAGGTCGATGGGCGGCTCGCCGCCGGTGATGTCCACCGGGTTGCCGGCGGCGCCGAACGGCGGGATGAACTTGCGGAACGCCGCGTCGAGGTCCGGCGGCATCGCCATCAGCTGCAGCTTGTTGTCGACGCAGGCGTCCGACAACAGCACGCCGGAGCCGCCGGCGCCGGTGATGATGAGCACGTTCTCGCCCTTGGGCGTGGGCAGCGATCGGCACGCCGCGCGCGAAGTCGAGCAGGTCGCGCAGCGCTGCGTGCGCGGATCACACCGCTCTGCGCCAGCACGTCTTCGTAGATCTTGTCGTTGCCGGCCAGCGCGCCGGTGTGCGAGCTCGCGCGCCTGGCGCCGGCCGACGTGCGGCCGGCCTTCAGCACGATCACGGGCTTCTTCTTCGACACGCGCTTGGCCACCTCGGCGAACGCGCGGCCGTCCTTCAGGTCCTCGCAGTGCTGCGCGATCACCTGCGTGTTGTCGTCCTGCTCGAAGAAGCAGCAGCAGGTCGTCTTCGTCGATGTCGCTCTTGTTGCCCAGCCCGACGATCGCCGAGACGCCCATCTTGGCCGAGCGCGAGAAGCCGATGATCGCCATGCCGATGCCGCCCGATTGCGACGACAGCGCGGCCGAGCCCTTGACGTCGTACGCCGTGCAGAAGGTGGCGCACAGGTTGGCGTGCGTGTAGTAGAAGCCGTAGATGTTGGGCCCCATCAGCCGCACGTTGTACTTGCGGCCGATCGGCCTGGATCTCGTTCTGGCCCTCGACGTTGCCGGTCTCGGCGAAGCCCGACGGAATCAGCACCGCGCCGGGGATCTTCTTCTCGCCGCACTCGATCAGCGCGCCGGCCACGAACTTGGCGGGGATCGCGAACACCGCGACGTCGATCTCGCCGGGCACGTCCTTCACGCTCGCGTAGGCCTTGTAGCCGAGGATCTCGCTGGCCTTCGGGTGGATCGGGTAGATCTGGCCCTTGTAGCCGCCGTTGATGAGGTTCTTCATCACCGAGTTGCCGATCTTGCCGTCTTCGGCACTGGCACCGATCACCGCCACCGCCTTGGGCTTCATGATGCGGTTCATCGCGGTGACGATCTCTTGCTCCGGCGGGCGATAGCGCGCCGCCGCCGGGCTCGAAGTTGCAGACGATGCGCACGTCGGCGGCGGTCGCGCCCTTGGCGGTGGCGAACACCGGGTTCAGATCCATCTCGGCGATCTCCGGGGAAAGTCGCTCACCAGCTCGCTGACGCGCACGATCAGGCTCGCCAGCGCCTCGCGGTTCACCGCGCTCGCCGCCGCGCACGCCTTGAGCATCTCGGCGGCCTGAATGCCGTCGAGCATCGACAATGCATCGCTTTGCGTGGCGGGTGCCAGGCGGAAGGTGATGTCCTTCAGCACCTCGACCAGCACGCCGCCCAAACCGAACGCCACCAGCTTGCCGAAGCTGCCGTCGGTGACGGCGCGCCGACGATCACCTCTTGCCCGCCGCCGAGCATCTGCTGCACCTGCACGCCGACGATCTTGGCGTCGGCCTTGTGCTTTGGCGTTGGCGAGAATGGTGTCGTAGCCCTTGGCCACGTCGTCGGCGCTCTTCAGGCCCACCAGCACGCCACCGGCCTCGGTCTTGTGCAGGATGTCGGGCGAAACGATCTTCAGCACCACCGGGCCACCCATCTTCTGCGCCAGCGCGCTGGCCTCGGCGGCCGACTTGGCCACCCCTCCTTGCGGCACCGGGATGCCGTAGGCATCACAGATCAGCTTGCCTTCGGGCGCGGTGAGCGCGTCGCGCTTGTCGGCGCGCACGCGGTCGAGGATTTGCCTCACGGATGCCTTGTCGTATGCCATGGTTCGTCTCCGTTTCGGATGGCTTCATTCGAATAGCTGATCGAGCGCCAGGCCGGCGCTCGATACCTCGCAAAATTCTGCGCGGAGCATCAGGCTGCGGGCAGCCATTGACTGCGGTCAAGATTCCGGCAATTGCGGGTGTGCCTCAGCCAGCGCCGCGAGCTGATCGGCTCGATAAGATTCGCCAGCAAGTCATCAGACGCTGCGCCGGCAGCACCCATCGGGCGCTCGCACGCTGCGCTTTCAGGGAGCTACACGAAGATCGCCATCATCGGCGCCGGCGCCATCGGCGGCTATGTGGGAGCCAAGCTCGCGCTGGCGGGCGAGGAGGTCACCTTCCTCGTGCGCGGCGCCAACCTGCGAGGCGATCCGCAGCCGACGGCATCAAGCTCATCCTCGCCGACGGCAGCGAGCAGGTGGCGCGCAACGTGCGCGCCAGCAACGACTACCGCGCGGCCGGTGCGCACGACGTGGTGGTGCTGGCGATGAAGGCGCACCAGCTCGGCGCGGTGGCCGACGACGTGCCGCCGCTGTGCGGCCCGCAGACGGTCGATCGTGCCGATGCAAAACGGCATCCCGTACTGGTACTTCCACAAACTCAGGCGGACCGTTCGAAGGCCACACGCTGCAAAGCGTCGACCCAGAGCGGCCGCATCGGCCGCGCGATCGACGCCGACAACGTGCTGGGCTGCGTGGTCTACCCGGCCAGCGAGCTGGTGGCGCCCGGCGTGGTGCGGCACATCGAGGGCGACCGCTTTCCGCTCGGCGAGCTCGACGGCTCGTCCAGCGCGCGTGCGCAGCGCGTCAGCGACGCCTTCGTGCGGCGCCGGCTTCAAGGCGCCGCTGCTGGACGACATCCGCGCCGAGATCTGGCTCAAGCTGTGGGGCAACCTGACGTTCAACCCGGTCAGCAGCCTTGACGCGCTGCGACGCTCGGTCGACATCTGCCGCTTCGCGCCGACGCGCGAGCTCGCCGCCTTCATGATGCGCGAGGCGCAGGCAGGTGGCGCACAAGCTCGGCGTCACGTTCCGCGTGTCGCTCGAAAGCGCATCGCCGGCGCCGAGAAGGTGGGCAAGCACAAGACCTCGATGCTGCAGGACATCGAGGGCCGGCCGCGAACCCGAGATCGAAGCGCTGGTCGGCTCGGTGGTCGAGCTGGCGCGTCTGACCGACACGCCCACGCCGCGCATCGACGCCGTCTATGCGCTGACACGCCTGCTGGGCCGCTCCGTCGGCGCGCCGACCTGACAGCAGAATGGACCGGTGTCGCCTGCTCGCAAACGCGCTCGACAGCCGTTATCGCGCGCTCCTATAGTCAGGCCCCGCCGGCACAGCCGGTGGTTGCACCAAGAGCCACAACGACGCCGCGGTGAGTGCCAGCGGCCAACTTCATGACGAAGGAGACGCAATGAAGACCTCGCACCTCATCGCCGTTGGCGTCTGCGCTGCTGGCGCTGGCGATTTCCGGCCCCGCGGCGGCCCAGAAGAAGACGCTCGCGGTCGTGGTGAAGGGTTTGGACAACCCATTCTTCACCGTGCTCGGCGACGGCTGCGCGCTGTGGAACAAGGAGAACCCGAAGTCCGAGTACACCTGCCTCTACACCGGCCCGGCGTCGAGCGCCGACGAGGCCGGCGAGGTGCAGATCGTCGAGGACCTGATCAACAAGGGCGTGGCCGGCATCGCGATCTCGCCGTCGAACGCGCCGGCGATGGCCAACATGCTCAAGGCCAAGAAGCCGAAGATGCCGATCATGACGATCGACGCCGACCTGGCGGCGGCCGACCGCGCGCTGCGCACCACCTACCTCGGCACCAACAACTACGACATGGGCGTGCTGATGGCCAAGCACCTGAAGGGCCTCAAGCCCAAGGGCGGCACGGTGTGCCTGCAGCTCGGGCAACGTGGCGGCCGACAACATCAACGCGCGCGCGGCGGGCTTCCGCGACACGATCGCCGGCAAGAAGGGCATCACCGAAGCTGAACGGCGACGGCGGCTGGACCGAGATCGCCGGCTGCCCGCTGTTCACCAACGACCAGATCGACCTCGCCAACCAGCAGATGGCCGACGTGTTCACCAAGAACCCGAAGCTCGACGCGTTCATCCTGGTGGGCGGCTGGGCGCAGTTCGGCCCGCAGGCGTACGCGCAGGTGACCGACCAGGTGATGGCCAAGCTGAAGTCCAAGGAGCTGATCATCATCGCCGGCGACACGCTGCCGCCGCAGCTCGACGCGCTGAAGGCCGGCCGCAGCCACGCGCAGATCGGCCAGCGCCCGTTCGAGATGGGACTACCGCGCGCCGGCCGTGCTGATCGACCTGATCAGCGGCAAAGAAGGTCGCCGATCCGCTGTACACCGGGCTGGACGAATGCGTGCCGACCAACCTCGACAAGTGCCCGGCGAAATAAGCAGCGCGACAGTTGATCGCCAGGGCGCCCGCTGGCGCCCTGTTTTGTTCGCGAGGATCGCATCCGTGGCCGTTCTCGAGCTCACCGGCGTCTCCAAGCATTTCGGCGCCATCCAGGCGCTGATCGACGTCGCTCGTCGCTGCAGCGAGGGCGAAGTCGTCGGCCTGATGGGCGACAACGGCGCCGGCAAAGTCGACGCTGGTCAAGATCGTGGCCGGCAACTACCCGCCGAGCGGTGGCACGCTCGACGCTGCAGGGCCGCAAGGTCGCTTTCCACAAGCCCGTCGGACGCGCGCGAGGAGGGCATCGAGATCGTCTACCAGGATCTCGCGCTGTGCGACAACCTCACCGCAGCCGAGAACGTGTTCCTCGGCCGCGAGCTGGTGCGCGGCTTCGGCCCGTTGCGCGTGCTCGACTACGCGCACGATGTTCAAGCGCGCCGGCGAGCTGTTTGCCGAGCTGAAGTCGGAGACGCGGCCGCGCGACCTGGTGCGCCGCATGTCGGGCGGCCAGCGCCAGGCGGTCGCGATCGCGCGCACGCGCCTCGCGGACTCCGAAGATCGTGCTGATGGACGAGCCCACCGCGGCCATCAGCGTGCGCCAGGTGGCCGAGGTGCTCAACCTGATCCGCCGCTTGCGCGATCACGGCATCGCGGTGGTGCTGATCAGCCACCGCATGCCCGACGTGTTCGCGGTGGCCGACCGCATCGTCGTGCTGCGGCGCGGCCAGAAGGTGGCCGACAAGGCGATCGCGCAGAGCTCGCCGGAAGAGGTGACCGGTCTCATCACCGGCGCCATCGAGGCTGGCGTGATGCACGCCCCGCTTGAACGACAAGGCGTCCAGCCATGGCGGTGACCTCGAGGAAACGATCGCACGGCGCGCGCACGGCCACTGGCTGAGCTGGCTCGTCAGCCAGCAGACGTTCTGGGTGTCGATGGCCGCGGTGGTGGCGTTCGTCGTGCTGTCGTTCGCCAGCGACGTCTTCGCGACCCAGCAGAACCTGTTCAACGTGACGCGCAACTTCGCGTTCGTGGCGATCATCGCCATCGGCATGACGGCGGTCATCATCAGCGGCGGCATCGACCTCTCGGTGGGCGCGGTGCTGGTGCTGTCGGGCATGGTGATCGGCATGACGATGAACGCCGGCATGTCGATCTGGCTGCGCGGTGCCGCTGGCGCTCGGCGCGTCGCTGCTGGTGGGTGCGATCAACGGCGTGATGATCGCCTACGTCGGCGTGCCGCCGTTCGTGGTGACGCTGGGCATGCTGTCGATCGCGCGCAGCCTGGCGATGGTGCTGTCGGACAACCGCATGGTCTACCAGTTCGGCCCCGACCAGCCGAAGCTGCTGGCGCTCGGCGGCGGCTTCGTCGACCTGCCGCTGCCGCTGCTCGATGCGATCCGCATCCCGAGCCCGGTGCTGTTTCTGCTGGTGCTGCTGGTGATCACCGCGTACGCGTTCCGCTTCACGCGCTGGGGCCGCCACGTGTTCGCGATCGGCGGCAACGAGGGCGCCGCCACGCTGACCGGTGTGCCGGTCAAGCGCATCAAGGTCAGCGTCTACATGTTCTGCAGCCTCGTGCGCCGGCATCGCCGGCATCCTCGAGGTGGGATGGCTCGGCACCATCACCACCGGCCTCGGGCAGGGCATGGAGCTGACGGTGATCGCCGCGGCGGTGATCGGCGGCGCCAACCTGTCGGGTGGCATCGGCACCGCGTTCGGCGCGGTGGTCGGTGCGGCGCTGATCGAGGTCATCCGCAACAGCCTGACGCTGCTGGGCATCAGCACCTTCTGGCAGGGCACCTTCGTCGGCAGCTTCATCATCGTCGCGGTGCTGTTCGATCGCCTGCGCGCGCGCGGGGCCAACGAGTAGCGCCGCGGCGAATCGCGCGAGAATCGCAGCGATGACGCCACAAAGCCCAGCGCCGACGGCCGCCCCGACGAGGCGGCGGTCGCTCTGATCAATACCCGTGCGGCGAGCCGCCCGAGAGCGGCCACGGCCGCGAGATCGTGCCCTGGCGTGCGCTGGCTGCGCATGCATCTGCCGTGGGCGCTGGCGCACATCAACCTGTATGCGCTGGCCGACGAGGCGGCTGGGCGGTGGTGGACACCGGCGCGCAGACGCGCGAGGCGCTCGCCGGCTGGACCGCGTGCACTGGCCGCCGAAGATGCGCTGGCGGGCCAGCGCATCACGCGCGTGCTTCTGCACCCACATGCACCCCGACCACGTGGGCATGGCCGGCTGGCTGACGCGGCGCTTCGACGCGCGGCTGTGGATGACGCGGCTGGAATACCTGACGTGCCGCTCGCTGGTGGCCGACACCGGCCGCGAGGCGCCGACCGACGCGATTCGCTTTTACCGGCGAGCCGGCTGGGGCGACGAGGCGATCGAGCACTACCGCGTGCGCTTCGGCAGCTTCGGCCGCGTGGTGCACACGCTGCCCGACAGTTTTCGCCGCATGCACGACGGCGAGCGGTTTCGCATCGGCGCGCACGAGTGGCGCGTCATCGTCGGCAACGGCCACTCGCCCGAGCATGCGTGCCTGCTGCAACGAGCAGCTCAAGATCCTGATCTCGGGCGACCAGGTGCTGCCGCGCATCTCGTCGAACGTGTCGGTGTTCCCACCGAGCCCGACGCCGACCCGCTGGCCGACTGGATTGCGTCGATCGCCAAGCTGCGCGCAGCGGTCAGCGACGACGTGCTGGTGCTGCCGTCGCACGGCGAGCCGTTTCGTGGCCTGCACGCGCGGCTCGATCGCCCGGCCGGCGGCCACGAGAAGAGCCTGACGCGGCTGCGCCGCGCGCTGAGCCCAAGCGCGCGATCGACGTCTTCGGCGCGCTGTTCGCGCGGCCGATCGAAGGCTCGGAGCTGCTGGGCATGGCCACCGGCGAGAGCCTGGCGCATCTGAACCATCTGGTGGCGCGTGGCGAGGCGGCGCACGAGGCAGGCGCCGACGGCGTGTTGCGCTACCAGCTGCGCGCGAGCCGCGCTTAGCACGCGTCACCGACAGGGCCTGCTGCCTAGGGAAGTCCCGGCGGCTTGGCGCGCGCTCGCGCAGGCATGCTTGATTGCCATTGACGACGCGCCCGCCTGCGTGGCCGGCGCCGACCACGACGAACGCGAGTGACGGCCTTCCTGCAACTGCTGATCTCCGGCATCTCGCTGGGCTGCATCTACGCGCTCATCGCGCTCGGCTTCGTGCTGATCTACAAGGCCACCGAGACGGTGAACTTCGCGCAGGGCGAGCTGATGATGCTGGGCGCGTTCGGCGGGCTGGCGCTGATGCAGGTGGCGCAGCTGCCGTTCATCGTGGCCGTGCTGCTGGCGATCGCCGCGATGGCCGCGCTCGGCGTGCTGCTCGAACGGGTGGTCGATCCGACCGATCCTCGGCCAGCCGCAGTTCACGGTGGTCATGCTGACCATCGGCCTCGGATTCATGGCGCGCGGCCTGATGACGATGGCGCCGAGCTACGGCTCCGACACCCATGCGCTGCCCGCGCCGTACAAGGGGCAGGTCTGGAACTTCGGCGCGCTGGTGGTCAGCGTCGAGCAGGTGGTGGTGATCGTCGTCACCGTCGTGCTGTGCGCGCTGCTGTACGCGATGTTCCGCTTCAGCCGCATCGGCATCGCGATGCAGGCGGCATCGCAGAACCAGCTCGCCGCCTACTACATGGGCATCCCGGTGCAGCGGCTCAACGGCCTGGTGTGGGGCCTGTCGGCCGGCGTGGCTGCGATCGCCGGCTTGTTGCTGGCGCCGTTCACCTTCGTGCACGTCAACATGGGCTTCATCGGCCTGAAGGCGTTTCCGGCCGCGGTGGTGGGCGGCTTCGGCAGCCTGCCCGGCGCCATCGTCGGCGGGCTGATCATCGGCGTGATCGAGGCGATGGCGGGCTTTTACCTGCCCGAGGGTTTCAAGGACATTGCGGCCTACGTGGTGGTGCTGCTGATGCTGGTGATCAAGCCCAACGGCTTGTTCGGTGAGTCCACGCGCAGAAGGTCTGACCAAGAACTCACCATGCGCTTCTTCTTCAAGACCCACTACGACCAGGACATCCGCCTGATCAAGCACGGCGGCCAGGTGTTCTGGTACGGGTCTGCTCGCGGTGGCGCTGCTGATCGCGCCGTGGAGCGTCGGCGACTACTGGATGACGCAGCTGTCGTTCATCCTGATCTACTCGATCGCGGGTCTGGGCTTGATGGTGCTCGCCGGGTTCACCGGCCTGGCGTCGCTCGGGCACGCGGCGTTCCTCGGCGTCGGTGCCTACACGCAGGCCTATCTGCTCAGCCACGGCTGGCCCTTCGTGCTCGACGCTGCCGTGTGCCGCGGCGTTGTCGGCGGCCGTGGGCGTGATCGTCGGACCTGCCGGCGCTGCGCGTCAAAGGCATCTATCTGGCGATCGCCACGCTGGCCTTCGGCTTCATCGTCGAAGAAGTGCTGGCGCGTTGGGAGAGCGTCACCGGCGGCAACTCGGGGCGCAACGTGCCGGGCGTGTCGATCTTCGGCTGGGAGGTCGGGTCGGGAGCGGGCTTCTACTACGTGTGCCTCGTCGTGTGCGCGCTCGCCACGCTGGGTGTGCTGAACCTGCTGCGGTTCGGGCACCGGCCGCGCGTTCATCGCCATCCGCGACTCGGAGATCTCCGCGCAGAGCATGGGCATTCCGATCGCGCGCTACAAGACGCTGTCGTTTGCGATCTCGGCGGCGCTCACCGGCGCCGCCGGCGCGCTGTATGCGCACAAGCTGGCCTTCATCTCGCCCGACCAGTTCGGCGCGCTGCAGTCGATCGAGCTGCTGCTGGTGGTGGTGGTGGGCGGCGTGGGCTCGGTGCACGGCGCCTTCCTGGGCGCGATCTTCCTGATCGCGCTGCCGCAGTTCATCGCCGTGAGCAAGGACTGGCTGCCGCCCGCGATCGGCCAGGCCAGCGGACTGCAAGGCTTGATCTACGGCGCGGTGCTGGTGGGCATCGTGCTGTTCGAGCCGCTCGGCCTGTACGGCCGCTGGCTGAAGATGCGCACCTACCTGCAGCTGTTCCCGTTCTATCGGCGCGGGCTGTTCAAGCGGCAGAAGGCGTTCACGAAGTCGGAGCGGTTGCGGTGAGGGGCTCGCTTCGAATCCTCGAGCGTGCTGGGCAAGGCTGCGGGTGCGCAGGCCCGTGCGCGCTCAACCTGCCGGCGCCCGGCCCTGATGGGCCGAGGTTCCCTGCGCTGCTCGCACATCGAGGGCGGCTCGCGCAACCTCGGCCTCGCATGGCCGGCACAACTGCTCGTCGCAGTCGCGCCTATGCTCGGAGCTCGAACAGTGCACGGCCGTCGCGCCGCGCTTGCGGCGCGTCGCGATACCCCTCGGAGAGCTGCGCTGCTCGGCGCCTGACCATGCGCGCCCGGAGCCTGCCCACCCGCAGCCTTGCCGACACCACCGTGGCATGCCGGTTGGAGACCTCGGTAGTCGCTGGCAAAGCCGTGGGTGGGTGTGCGGTGGCGCGACTTATGCGGCGCCGAGGAGCGCAGGACTCGTGGCCGCGCGCGCAGCGCGCAACGTGTTCTGACTCGTCGCGATTGTTCGAGCATAGCGAACGCAGTGAGCGGCAGCGAGTTTCGCGACGGGCCACGAGTCCGAGCACCACAGGGAGTCGGCGCGCAGCGCCGGCCGCCGCATCACGAGCGCTGCCGCATACCCGCCCGCGGCTTTGCTCGCTCAGTCGCTCAAGCAGCTACTGAGTCGTAGCGATCCAACACCGCTCCTCTCCGCCCGCAACCTCTCGCTGCGTTTCGGTGGCGTGGTCGCTGTCAACAACGTGAGCTTCGACGTGCGACGCGGCGAGGTGTTCACGATGATCGGGCCCAACGGCGCTGGCAAGACCTCGGTGTTCAACCTGATCAGCCGCATCTACGACGCAACGACCGGCGAGCATCCAGTTCGAAGGACAGCCGATCAGCCACCTGGCGCCGCACCGCATCGCCGAGCTCGGCATTGCGCGCACGTTCCAGAACATCGAGCTGTTCGAGATACGCCCGGTGCTGCAGAACCTGCTGATCGGCCACCACGTGCACCACAGCAGCAGCTTCGTGTGCCAACCTGTTCTTCACGCCGTCGGCGCGGCGCGCCGAGCGCGAGCGCGAGGGCGCAGGCCGAGACGCGTGATCGAGCTGCTCGACCTGCAGCATCACCGCGACTCGCTGGTGGCACGGCCTGCCCTATGGCGTGCGCAAGGTGGTGGAGCTGGCGCGCGCGCTGTGCACCGAGCCCGAAGCTGCTGCTGCTCGACGAGCCGTCGTCGGGGCTCAACGTCGAAGAGACCGAAGACATGGCCTGCTGGATCCGCGACATCCGCAAGCGAGCTGGGCATCACGGTGCTGATGGTCGAGCACGACATGAGCCTGGTGTCGCGCGTCTCCGACCGCGTGCTGGCGATGAACCAGGGCGAGGTGCTGGCGCTGGGCACGCCGGCCGAGGTGCAGGCGCATCCCGGCGTGATCGAGGCGTATCTCGGGTCGGCCGACGACCTGTCGAGCTTGCGCAGGAAAGCAGCGTGAGCGCGCGACGCCGAGCGACCTGCTTGTGCTGGCCAACGTCGAGAGCGCGTACGGCCCGATCCGCGCGGTGCGCGGCGTCAGCCTGCACGGTGCGCCGCGGCGAGATCGTCACCGTGCTCGGCAGCAACGGCGCCGGCAAGTCGACGATCCTGAAGACCATCTCCGGCGTGCTCGCACCCGACGCGTGGCAGCGTGCACTTCAAGGGCGACGACATCACCGCGCGCGACCCGGCCGGACATCGTGCGCCGCGGCCTGTGCACGTGCCCGAGGGCCGCGAGGTGTTCCGCTGCTGTCGGTGCACGACAACCTGGTGATGGGCGGCTACACGCGCGGCGATCGCGACGCGCGTGACGCAGCGACCTGGAGGTGGTGTACGGCTACTTCCCGATCCTGCAAGAGCGCGACCGCCAGGACGCCGGGCTGCTGTCGGGCGGCCAGCAGCAGATGCTGGCGATCAGCCGCGCGCTGATGGGCGCGCCCGATCTGGTGCTGCTCGACGAGCCGAGCCTGGGCCTGACGCCCCAAGCTGCACGCGCGAGATCTTCGAGATCGTGGTGCGCATCAACCGCGAGCGCGGCACCACGATCCTGCTGGTGGAGCAAAACGCCAACATGGCGCTCAACGTCGCCGACCGCGGCTACGTGCTCGAGAACGGCCGCATCGTGATGGAAGACACCTGCGAGCGGCTGCGCGAGAAGGAAGACATCCGCGAGTTCTACCTCGGCATGAAGGAAGCCGGCGTGCGCGGCGAGCGGCGCTGGAAGAAAAAGAAAATGTGGCGCTGATGGCGTGCAGTGCCGATGGACGACGTGACGTTCGAGCGCGCCAAGGCGCTGTTCATCGAAGGCGTGGCGCAGTTCGAGGCCGGCGACTCGGCGGAGGCCGAACGCTGCTTCGAGGCCTCGCTGGCGCTGCTGCCCGAGCGTGCGTCGACGCTGGTCAACCTGGGCGCGGTGCGCGTGCAGCTGCGGCAAACCCGAGCAGGCGTTGCGTGTGCTCGATCAATCGATCGCGCTCGATGCCGGGCAGCCTGACGCGTGGTGCCAGCGCGGCCTGGCGCTGGCGCACGCTCGGCCGGATGGACGACTCGGTGGCCAGCTTCGACCGTGCGCTGGCGCTCGACGACGGCTGCCTGCCGGCGCTGTTCCACCTCGGCTGCATGCTCAACGAGTCGCGCCAGCACGCGCGTGCGTTGGCGGTCTTCGAGCGGCTGCTGGCCGCCGACGCCGACCAGCGGCGCGCGCCTGGTTCCGCCACGGGCAGACGCTTGCAGGCGCTGCAATCGACCAGCGCGGGCGCTGCAGTCGTACGACCGCGCGCTGGCACTCGATGCCGCTCAGCCGCAGGCCTGGATCAACCGCGGCGGCATCCTGCGCGAAGCGCGGCCGCGCATGCCGAGGCCGCGGCGGCCTACCGGCAGGCGCTGGCGCACGGTGGCGACGCCGAGCTGGTCGGATTCTTTCTGGCGTCGGTCGAACCAGGCGATGCACCGAAAGCGCCGCCGCGCGACCATGTGCAGGGGCCTGTTCGACGACTACGCCGAGCAGCTCGACTCGCATCTGGTGCAGCGTGCTGCACTACCGCGGCCACGAGGTGTTGGTGGGCGAACTGCGGCAGGCTGTGCGGCGAGCGGCATTTCGCGCACGCGCTCGATCTCGGTTGCGGCACTGGCGCTGTGCGGCGCGCAGCTGCAGACGGCTGGCCGAGCGCATCGATGGCGTCGATCTTGTCGGCCAACATGCTGGCGCGATGCGCGCTGCGCGGAGCATCTACGACCAGCTCACGCAGCAGGACGATGTCGCGCGCGCTACCTGGCTAGCCACCGAGCGGCGCTACGACCTGATCGCCGCCGCCGACGTGTTCACCTACGTCGGCGACCTCGATGCGGTGTTCGCCGGCGCGGTGCGCGTGCTCGACACGGGTGGCCTGTTCTGCTTTGCGGTCGAAGCTGCCGACGACGCCGGCGCCGATCTGGTGCTGCGCGGCAGCCTGCGTTACGCCCACTCGCGCCGCTTACCTCGAGCGCCTGACGCAACGGCACGGCTTGTCGGTGCTGCGCCTGGCGCGCCAGCCGTTCCGCGAAGACCAGCGCAAGATGATCGACGCGTGGTATGGGGTCTTGGCGCGCTGACGCAGCGGCACCGCCGCAGGCGACTCTACACTGGAGCGCACGATGCCTCAGGTGCGCAGGCTCGCTCGATGGTCCGGTGTCGGTGGTCGCCTACCGTTGCGACGCCGGGCCGCGCTCGCCTGCCTACTGGGAGCATCACGACGGCTGGTCGGTGTCGTACGTGCAGCGCGGCAGCTTCAGTTGCCGCTGCCACGGCCGCACGCACGAGCTGGTGCCGGGCTCCGGTGCTGGTGCTCAAACCGGGCGACGAATACCAGTGCACGCACGAGCACCGCGAAGGCGGCGACGATTGCCTGGCGGTCTTTCTGGCGCCCGAGCTGGTGCACGAACTCCAGCCGCGGCGCGGCCGTTGGATGTCAGGCGCGATGCCACCGCTGGCCGAGCTGATGGTGCGCGGCGAACTGATGCGCGCGGTGGCCGCCGGTGACAGCGACGTCGGCCCTCGACGAGGCGGCGCTGGCGTTCGCTGCCCGCTTCGCCGCCATGGTCGACGACGTGTGCGCCGTCGCGCGAATCGACGCGCGCAGCCGACCGTCGACGCGCCGTGCAATCGGCGCTGTGGATCGATGCGCATTCCGACCACGAGTTGAATCTGCAGCAACTCGCCGCGCACTGCGGCCTGAGTGCCTTCCACTACCTGCGCTTGTTTGCGCAGGCGCTGGGCGTCACCCCACACCAGTACCTGGTGCGCAGCCGCTTGCGCGCGGCGGCGCGCCGCTCTCGCCGAGGGCGATCAGCCAGTCACCGCGATCGCGCTCGACTCGGGCTTCGCCGACCTGTCGAACTTCGTGCGCAGTTTTCGCCGCGCCGCCGGCGTGTCGCCGCGCAGCTTCCGCCGTGCTGCGCGCGGCGACCGCAAGATTCTCCAAGAACGCTTGAACGCCGCTGCCTAACATCGATCGCGTTCAACAGGAGATGGCGATGTTCGATCACGTGGCTTTGAAGGTCTCGGATCTGGCGAGCAGCGTTCGCTTCTACCAGTCGGCACTGGGCGGCCTGGGCACGAGCTGGGTTCGCAGGGCGATGGCTATGCGGGGCTCGGCCTCAAAGGCGCACCGGCATTGTGGTTGTATGCGATCAGCGCTGCAGTGTGCCCCGGCACGCACGTGGCCTTCGTCGCGCCTAACCGCGCGCAGTGGCGCGCTTTCATGCGCAAGGGCTTGCGGCCGGCGGTCGCGACAACGGCGGGCCGGGCCTGCGCAGCGAATACAGCGCTAACTACTACGCCGCATTCCTGCTGGACCCCGATGGCCACAATGTGGAAGCGGTTTGCTTAGCAATACGTAACTGAACGAAGTACATC
>ERZ1370068.7317-contig-6242_pt1 | contig 41052 bp, 71 predicted proteins | sample MGYA00561227_ERZ1370068 | MGnify/ENA primary metagenome ERZ1370068 (study PRJEB38410, sample SAMEA6850437) | metagenome | study: Metagenomic assessment of the ecological functions of the soil: analysis of the soil microbiota associated with the... | reverse complement strand
GAAGGCGCGGTCGATCGGGATTGCGCAGCAAGAATAATCTAGCTTGATCGATGGGCTGAAGACATGGATCCGTTGCACCGCCGGTTTCACCAGGTGTAAACCGTGGCGTGCAGGTCCCGGTAACCAGCGTTCTGCGCGGTTACCGCAACATCGCGGTGGAGCAGGTCATACATTAATATTGCCGGAGGCGAACATCGCCTCGCTGTCGAAGCACAGCGCCGGCGCGGCTGGACTAGTAAATGCGCCTTCTTCCTTGTGCGCCATGGCGATGGCGGGGGTGCTGGGGTTCAGATAATAAGTCAGCACGCTTGGTCCCGGATCTTGGGTGCCGGCGATGATAAATCGAGCTCCGCTAATTGTCGTTCCCATTGACCCGGATAATCCCGTCTTTGCTTAATTCCAACACCGTTGTCGGCGATTAAAGCGGAACGTGGCAGATGCTGAGCGCACGTATTTCCAATTGCGAACTTTTCCTTCCGCGAGCCAGGCAATAGCCGTCTGTAAGCGCTGGGATCGGGTTTCTTCGCTATCGCTTCCGTCAACCAATCGACGTATTCCTTCTTATTGGTGTAACTGAATCCTTCAAAAGTAGCTTGCGGGCCTTCTTTGTTTTCGCTCTAGCGCCGCCCGGAGGTATTCAGGAACCGTTAGCTCTAGGCCGAATCGGACTCTGGGTTTGAGGTCGGCTGGCCTTTTGATGCCTTGCTGATTTAATGTCGCCGCTTTGCGCACATATTCGATGAAACGCTTGTCGGAAGGCAGGTCTCTAAGGCTGGTTATCTTACCGAAATGATCTCCTATCCCGCCTCCTCGCTCCTCGCTGGCGCAAATGTTTGCCAAGGATGAGTTCGCCTTTCCAGGAACCCGGATCGAGCAATGCTCCTTGAAAGCGGCCATCCCAAGCATGATCCCGTGATAACCGAAATGCGGCATGTCCCATTTCATTGTCTCCTGCACCTCTGGGCATCCCGCATGAACCAGCTTACGGACACGTCGCAAAAATCCGTTGTGCAAAAAAGGCGCAGCCCTTGCGATGTAGGCATCGATTCGCGGATCACGACTGGCCATCGAAGAACGTGGTAGAAATCGCTTCTGCTGGCGTCAAACGGACTCATCGTTCCCGCAGGTTCTGAAATCGAAACACCCCTTTCCCCAGGGTGGTGTCTCAGAGCTAATAGCCTTGCGGTGCCGCAAAGGTGGGATCGAACGGTCTCTGCCAGTCCGGCTCGACCTCGATGTTAAAATATTGGCGACGTAGCCTCTCAAAATAGCATCGTCTCGACGGAGCGAGCCGATCCACCTTGGGTTCAATCGCGCGTGCGGGACATTACACGAGCTTCACAAAGCGGGATTCTAGCACCAACAGGTGCTGGCATATCGCTAGCTCTTTTCAGAACCACGATGGGCCGGTTTATCGTGGTGATATTCGCGTTAACGATCTGTGCTATTCGCAGCCATGGAGCGATCTTTCCTGATAGCGGCCCGACAACGCCCGGTCTGCGGGCCTCGTTGTGCGGCGGAATCGCCCTGGCTCCAGCTCAGGCGCCGCTTGCAGTTAAGCGGGCGATTTGGGCGGCAAATCAATTGCGCTCGAAGCCGTATCGCTACGGTGGCGGCCACTCCTCCCTTTCACGACAGCGGCTACGATTGTTCCGGAACTGTTTCGTATGCTCTGGTGGTGCGGGTTTAATCTCGTCGCCGATGAGCTCATCGGATTTTCGTCGCTATGGTCAGCGCGGACTGGGGCGATGGATTACCGCCTACGCCCGCAATGGATATACGTTGCCTGCGGTCATCGCGGGCCTAAGATTGATACAACGCCTGGCGAGAGCTCGCGTTATCGCTGGGCCCCGCGTTGGCAAACGACCTTTCGCGGTCCGGCTGGTTTGAGGCCCGTCATCCGCTGGGACTCTGAACTGGCGCGGTTTTACGCTTGTAACGGAATAAACCCTGCTGCAACAAGCATGGCTACTCTGTTTGCATGGCTTCCCCAAAAGTCTGCATCCTGGCGATATAGATCTGTGTTTCGTTGATGAGACCGCTCGACTAGGTTCAGCTGACCCTGCTCAGGCCGCCGATCGGTTTTGTTGGATTACGCCCAGTTTCTCGCCGTTATCACTGATTCAATTGGCGATCAGTCACCGGCATCTTCGCCTGTGGCGGTTTTCTCTTGTTCATTATTTTTCGTCGAGGGTGATGCTGACTTTCCGCAACCACATCATTGGCTGCGAAAGTCATACAGCTCGCCGGTAATGATACTGCCGCAGGCTCCAGGCAGCTCAGCATCGTTCCGCAAAAGTATCCCACCCAGGCCAAATCATGAGAACAAGACTGCGGCATTGCAGCGCACCCGGATTGGCCATCGCGAATTGGCTTCGTCCCCAGTCGCACACCGATCGCCCAAGCTCCGGCATCTCGACCGGGGATCGCCCTCAGGACGACAGTGGACGAATTTCCGGAAAATCTGCGTGACCACGCGACATCCACGAATCGGACGCCTGCGATTTCGGGCGCAGGCCCGCAGTATCGCTTTGAGCCACGGAGACTTTTCGTGCCCGAGGATGCAAGCACGAATACCGACGACGCCGGGTAATTGAAGTAGATTCTGGTCGCGGGCGGCCAGCACGCTCATCAATGTCGGGCCGACTGGCGCTTTTAGCCACATGTTTGCGAAGGTACGCACAATCATGACGGCCGAAGCGGTTAAGCAGGCTGATTGCTGCTCTCAACACGCGGAAATGATCTCGGATTTTCCGCAAATATGACCGATCGAGATGTTTCCAGCACTTGTCGCGTTGTTAATACTCCGATGTTTCCACTAATCATCTGTTGATGCGCACGGAACAAAAGTCGCGCTAACGACAATTGAGCGCGAGAAGAACGCCATTGAATCGGGTGGACTTGCTCCGGCCGATCCGCCGAATCGGCGCCCTGATCGATCTGCGCCGAAACCACGCCATTGTCTCCGGAGTCGGTGGCGCAACTGGTGTCGGGCTGGTAAAGCAAATCATCTTCCTGACGTTCCTTGTTATGGAGGGACAGGCCGTCATAGCCGACCGTTCAGTAAGTTGGCGGTTAGAATCCGCCGCGCATTAAAAATCGGCAGGTCCGAGCCGGACTGGCGTTGGAAACAGCTGCCCTTGATAGCCAGCGGCGGAATCTTTGCCATAAGGTATCCTCAGGCAGTCTACCCATCGTGACCCATTCGCCGTTTGAGCGCTGGAACCATTCCGGCAGCTCGATATCAGTTTGGCGGATACTCGAGGCAATTCCCGGTAATGACTCCTCGCTTGGTGCTTTCGCCAAAGACCGCAAAGTTTTGCTCGGTGACAAACAAGTGATATTCGTCCGGCTTCGAATTTGATCCTTCAAGCCGTCGAGTGCTTTGGCTGACGGAATTTTCAGAGGTAACTGGGAAAAAGCGAACGAAGCACCTTTGCTTTGAGGAACTGATGGATCCAAATTTGATACCATCCTTTGCGCTCGAGCAGGATATCGCCGGCCGGGGTAACGAGTTGACGCGAATGCAACGCCAGGTCGGGTCGATCCAGAGCTGTACGGCGCGCGGCAAAAAAGGAGCCCGCTGATTTCCGGAGTAGTTAGAACGTATTGGAGAAGCTCGGTGACTTTTTCTACTATGAAATGGATCGGATATTTATCGTCGGAACACCAATAGACCCATTCTTCATCTTCAATGTCCTGGAGCAGTCGCAAAACGGTGGCAGCGATCTCGGGGGCGACTCGACATATTCCACGCGTTCCGAGTCCGGACCGCGGAGTTGTTGATAGGGAATACGAAAGCGGAACGGATGATCCGGCCAGATCCGTTCGTATTGCAGGATCAAATGCTGGGTGATGGCACGATGCCGGTCGAAAGTCAGAACAATCGCTTTCATCAACGAATGGAATTATCTTGAATGTCCGCAGCCGGGCAAACAAGCCATGATCTCCCATCAGTACATAGTGCATCTTTGTGGAGGTTCCCAAAACCGGTTCCACGAGCGTGCGTCGTATTCTCGGGAGGGCAATCAAGCCGCACATGAGCTTGTCCGAGATCAGGAGACTGATGGAAAGCTACTGGGTTGTCCGCGGAGGAAGAAAAAGATCGAATAATGGAATGGCTTTATCCCATGTTGCCGGCCGAGCAGCGAAAGGAAAGGGGGCGACGGCAATTCGAGAGCTATTTCAAGTTCAGGTCCGTTCGCAATCCATGGGACCGTGTTGTTTCACTTTATGAACGTAACGAAGCGGTTCAGATGCGACAACAGATGAGCTTCGAAGAATTTGCCCGCTGGATACAATACAGTAGCAGCACCTGCGTCCATTCCTCGCCTCATCGCTACCAGCTTGATTGGTTTGTCGACGCTGATGGCAAGATGCTGGCCGATTTCGTCGGCCGATTCGAACGTTTGCGGGAAGACTGGGCCGTGATCGCGAAAAAGCTTGAGTAAGCGAAGCGCTTCCTCACACGCGCGCCAACCCAAGGTTGCGGCATTACACGGAATACTACACGGCCGAGACCCAAAATATAATCAAAGAAAGGTTCAGGGTGGACATCGAGACATTTAACTATCGATTCGGCGACTAGGTAGGCGTTCCAGAAAAGCATCCGCAGATTGCCGCAGATTCTAACAGAACAGAGAATTTGAGCCCACGAAGCACACGCAACACGCTAAATTTGGGGGGGACATGCGCCGTCACGTCCCAAACTTTGGGCGGTCCGGGCCGGACTGGCGTTTCGCGTCATTTCGCGCCTGCCTCGCGCCGTAGCCCAGGCGAAGGCGGGTGTTTAATGGGCAATTCAATCTTTTAGAAAATAGCAGCTGAAAAATCCTCGCAGGCCGCGATGATCTGCGCCTACTGCAGGGTAGATGGTCGTAGACGGAAGCAGAATCTGCGAAATCTGTGGATATTGGTTCCGTAACAAACGAGTGGAACGGACGAACCAATTGCGGTGATTATCCTGCATGAGCGAGAAGGGACTACGTTCTCGGAACACATGACGAAGAATTGATCAGACTTGGGCTGCAACACCGGGTCTGGCGTCCGATGGTGCTGGATTGTTGGCAACGAGCGGGCATCACCGTCGGCAAGCGTGTTCTCGATCGTCGGTGCCGGCCCCGGCTATGCCGCGCTTGATCTGGCTGAAATTGTCGGGCCCTCCGGCGAAGTCGTGGCGCTGGAACGTTCCGGAAACTTTGGTTAATGCGATGCGCGAATCCTTTCGCCGTCGCGGCCTCAGCAACGTGAAGATTCACGAACTGGACCTGATGACGGGGATTTTGCCAAAAGCGAATTACGATTTCTCCTGGTGCCGCTGGGTCTTATCATTCGTTAGTGATCCGTCGTTGTTAATCCGGAAACTCGGCGCCGTCATGCCGAAGGGAGGCATTTCGATTTTTCATGAGCACGTTCATTATGAAACGTGGAGATACTTTCTTTCCGCCGATCGCGGCCCAGGAAAAATTTCGCGAACATGTGATCGCGATCCGGCGCGAATCCGGCGGCGAACCGGATGGTGGCAGAGACCTGCCGGCATTACTTTTCGAGAATGGTTTTCACATCTCGATCAACCAAGCCGCTCATTTTCTGTGTTCGCCCAACGAATTACATGCGGCAATGGCCGGTGACATTCATCGAGGTGTATTTGCCTCGTTTGATCGAGATGGGCCGGATTGACCAAAAGTTCGCCCAGAAGGTGCGCGCGGATCTGGCGGCGGCGGAGAAGCACCCGAACGCGTTGATGATTACACCGCTGGTGGCCGAAATCGTCGCGGAGAAGATCTGAAGCGCGTTGAGTTGTCTCGGCTGGGGGAGTGTCTGCTTAAGGAAGTTCCCGACATTGCCAACCAAGTGAATGCCTTGAGGAGGAGTTCGCACTACCTCTGTCAAGGAGCGGCTGTTTCAACGCCAGTCCGGCTCGGACCTGCCGACCCTTTAATTAGCGTCGGCTTGCAGCCGCCGCCTCACTCGAAACGGAAGTTTAGAGGCAGCCACTCCTTGGTTCTCCGCCGCGCTCCGCCGCTTATTGCGGTTAGAATTCGTGAATTGGTTTTAGCAGATTGCTCTTTAACACTCTCCACAAATCACGTAATCAGGTTTCTCCCATGACCATCGGCATTCCCAAAGAAATCAAAGAGCAGGAGCAACGCGTCGGCCTGCTTCCATCCAGCGCCCAAGCGCTCGTCGCGCGCGGGCATACCGTTCTCGTGCAAAAAAATGCCGGCGTCGGTTCCGGTTATTCCGATGAGGAATACATCAAAGCCGGCGCGCAAATCATCGAATCGGCGCAGGAGATTTTTCAGCGGCGGACATGATCGTGAAAGTGAAAGAACCGCTGCCGCCGGAGTGGCCGTTGCTGCGGCGCGGGCAAATTCTTTTTACCTATCTTCACCTCGCGGCGAGCAAACCGCTGACGGAAGCGCTGCTCAATTCCGGCGTCACTGGTGTTGCGTACGAGACGATTCAAATCGGCAATCGTTTGCCGCTTTTGGAACCGATGAGCGAAATCGCGGGCCGCATGTCGGTGGTGATGGGTGCGATATTACCTGGCGAAGCACAATGGCGGCACTGGCGTTCTGCCTCGGCGGCGTGCCCGGAGTTTTGCCGGGGCGCGTGGTGGTACTTCTGGCGGGGGCACCGCCGGCGTGAACGCGGCACGAATGGCCACCGGTCTCGCTGCCGACGTCACCATTCTCGAAGTCGATCTCGAACGGATGCGTTTTCTGGACATCACCATGGAAAACGCGAACACCCTCTATTCTAGCGAAGCGCATTTGCATGACTTGATGGCCACGACGGATTTGCTTATCGGCGCGGTCTTGGTCCCGGGTGCGAAGGCGCCAAAACTGATCACGCGCGCGATGTTGCAAAAAATGAAACCAGGAAGCGTGCGTGGTGGACATCGCGATCGATCAGGGAGGTTGCGCGGAAACCTCCCGGCCGACCACGCATCTCGATCCGGTGTATGTCGAGGAAGGCGTAACTCATTATTGCGTTGCGAACATGCCCGCGGCTTATGCGCGTACCGCTACTCAGGCGTTGACGAATATCACCGGACGCTACGTCGAATTACTGGCCGATCGCGGCTTGAAGGCGCGTGTAACAAACAGCCAGCTCTGCTCGGTGGGGTCAATACGCGTGACGGGAAGCTGACGATTCAGGCGGTGGCGGAGGCGCACGGCTTGCCTCACACGCCGATGTTCTCGACTGAGGCGCTCGGCTCCCCGGCGGGTAAACCCGTAGCGGCGGTCTCTATGACACGCCGCCATCTGTTCGCGGGTCTCGGCTGTCATAGTCCACTGCCAAAGCGTTTTGCCGCTATGACTGCTTTCGATCAATAAGGCCGAACGACCCGTTTGGGCCGAATAATGGAGTGACCCTAACTGGGTTTTCACCTACAACCTTATGAAAAAATATATTTGCATTCTGGTTGGTGCCGCGTCGGTGCTCGCGGCTTGCGAACAAAAAACCGAGACGGTAAATCCGCCATCTCAAGAAAAGAAAGAAACTAACACGACAATCGTGAACCCGCGCGCCGGAGACGACAAACAAGACGGAGACGAACACGACAATTACTGTGCCTTCGCCGGAGGCGTCGGCCACGCCATAATCAACAGCGCTGTTTGCAAAGTCTTCCCCGAAGCAATTCGGGGAAGACTTTGCTTGTGGCTGGTCATCCCGAGCGAAGTCGAGGGATCCCGTTGCGACAGCTTAAAGGAAACAGTCATCGGGATCCTCGGCTGACGCTCGGATGACAGCGTCATCGCCCAGACTAAAATCCCGTCGATGGAAAAACGTTTACGCTTCCCGAAATCGCGACGGTTGACACGCGATTCGGAATTCCGGCGGGTCTCGAACGGAAGGGAAGACCATGCGCGGCGATACGCTCACAATCGGTTTCTTGAAGAACGCGGAGCCAAACGCGACCGCGCGAGCCGGCTTCATTACCTCCAAACGGCTCGGAGAACGCCGTCGTCCGCAACCGTACCCGCCGGCGTTTGCGCGAGATTTTTCGCAAGCATCAACACGAAATTCGCGACGGAATTTGGATCGTGACCATCGCCTCGGCACGAGCTGCGCGGGGACCTTCCGTGCCTTGGAAGATGAGTGGTTGCGCCCTGGGGCGGCGCGCCTTCTATTTTTCTCGCCTGATGCTGCACCCTCCTTCGCATTCTCATTCGCGGCTACCAAATCACGATCTCTCCCATCCTTTCACTACTCGGGGCGCGAGTGCGGGCTGCCGATTTTCCCCGACGATGCTCGGAATATTGTTTGCAGGCTGTCGAACAGCACGGCGTTCTGCGGGGGAGTTATTTCGGACTGAGACGGCTGCTGCGGTGTCATCCGTGGGGCGGCAGCGGATTTGATCCTGTGCCAACCGCAGATTCATTGGCGCGGAGCATGCGTCTGCGAGTAAGCAGGCGCAAGTGATTTATGGATCGGACCGCGTGGATTGCAGTCATTCTCTGTGTGCTTGGCCTTTTTGCCTGGCAAATCTGGACTTCTCGACAAGCGGCTTCGCGACCTGCCGTGGCGACGACCCCTTCGCCCGCGGTTCCCGGAATGAGCGCTACGCCAGCCGCGTCAGCGGCCGCTACGGTCGCGGCGCAACCGGCGGCGGCGGCAACGGCAGCGCCCAGCGCCACGCCTGTGCCATTCGTGGAGCGAACCGAAACGCTCCGCAACTCCGATGTGGAATTGCATTTCACCAACCGTGGCGGTGGAATCGCTGAGGCGATTCTGCCTAATTACCCGGCCGAGCATGATGAGAGTGTGACCCTGAACTCGTCGGCGCGCCTTCCCATCGGGGCCATCGTCGACGATCCCGCGGCTCCGATTTTGCCGGAATTACGCGATCGCGCGCGACGCGGAAACGGTGACACTTGAGCACGTCACACCGGAGCAGGTGACAATTCTGAAAGAAATTCTCTTTTGCGACGACTAACGAGAAGAAGGAAAATTTCGTTGCGAACTTGGATGTTGATTTCGTCAATCGCGGACAAAACCGTATGCGAATCCGGGTTATTTTTTTACCGTCGGTTCCGCCGTCCCCAGTCACGCCAACGACTACCCGAGTTACACCCGGTTGGTCTGGTTAACCAGCGGTGGCACCAAAGGAATCGATGTCGGTTGGTTCGGCGAAGGCGGCGGCCTTTTAGGAATTGGACAGCATCCCGCGCCGTCCCTACTACACACAAAATGTCAACAGCGCCGAATGGGTAGCCGCAAGCAGTCAATTTTTCCACCTCCCTGGTGGTCCCGTTGACCGGAAAGGCCGACGCGGTTTGGGGGAAGCGATTCGACATCGATACGGCGAAGAAAACCTATGGCCTCGAAGGGGCAATGCATTTGCCCGGGTTCCGAGCCGAGGCCGGACAAACCTATACCGCGCGTTTCCAACTCTATCTCGGGCCGAAACTTTACCATCGCCTTGCTCAACTCGACCACAACGAAGCCGATGTCATGGAGTTCGGTGTCTTCAAGATCATTTGCGAGGCGTTGCTTAATGTCCTGAATACCCTGCACTGTTTCTCGGGAATTATGCTGCCGCCATTCTTCGCGCTAACGACAATTGTGAAATTGTCGCTCTGGCCGCCGCAAACCGCTAGGCGACCGCTTCGATGCGGCGGATGTCCGCGCTCTCACCCAAAATTCAAGAACTGCGTGAAAAATATAAGGATGATCCGACGCGGATGAACCAGGAAGTCGATGAAGCTTTACAAGGAATACGGAATCAATCCTGTCGGCGGCTGTTTGCCGATGCTGATCCAAATTCCGATTTTCTTTGGCCTTTTCACGATGCTGCGGCAGGCGGTCGAATTGCAGGGGCGCGAGTTTTTGTGGATTAAGGACCTCTCACAGCCCGATACGGTGGCGCATCTTCCGATTGTGGGATGGCCGATCAATGTTCTTCCGCTCATTATGGCGGCGACCAGCTTTTGGATGACGCACCTGACGCCGAAAAGCGGCGATCCCACTCCAGCAGCGCATGATGATGTTCATGCCCATCATCTTTATCGTCTTCTGCTATAATTTCTTGCCGCTGCCCTTGCCTTGTATTACACTGCGCAAAACCTTTTTAGTATCCTGCAGCTTTACCAAAACCGGAAACAACCGATGCCGACGTTAGAGAAATTGCCGAAAAACGAGCACGAAGGTGACGCCGAAAGAGCTACTCGATACCATGCTCGGCTACCTCGGTTTCGTGGTCGAAATCGCGGAAATGCAGGGCGAGGGGCGAAAATCTCACTCTCCAAATCTACACCGAGGAGAGCCGGCGCCTGATTGGCCGTAACGGGGAGATGCTCGAAGCGATTCAATTCTTGTTGAACCGGCTACTGCAGGCGAAGGAGACAAAGATGCGCCGAAGGTCATCGTCGATTGCGAGCATTATCGTTCCATGCGCGAAGATCGAATCGTGCAGCGCGTCCGCGAGCTGGCCGAGCGCGTCCGCATCACCGGACGTTCACTTCAACTGGAGCCGATGAACTCCTACCAACGCCGGATTGTGCACAACGCCTTTAAGGATGATCCCGAGGTCGCCACCTGGAGCCCGTCCGACTCGGCCCGGATCAAGCAAATCACGCTGCTAAAACGTCAGCCAAAAGGAACATTCTCAGCAGGGGCGGCGACATCCAAATCGCCGAATTAGACCGCCGCTACAATCTCCTGAAATCGTGCGGCTTCTTTTGCCACACCGGGTTTCACTTCCGGACGCCAGCGAAATTTCGGATTGACCTTGCCTTCAACCGCGTCGGCGATGATTCCGCCAGCTACCGGCGCGAATTTGAATCCATGTCCGGAATCACCGGTGGCAATCGTTAATCCCGCCCGATCTGGATCGGGAGCGATCCAAAAGTCTCCGTCCTGGTGTCGCAATAAAAACAAACGCGAGTGAAAACGACTGGCGCATCCGCCAGTGACGGAAACGAATCCGCCAGAAATTCGCGCATTCTGTTTTCCTCCTCCTTGTCACTACACGCTCCGGCGAATCGGGCGACATCTCGCGTCCAAGTCCATGATTCGCAATCTTCACTCACGCCGTCGCGATTGAGCGGGAAACCGTAAAACCCCGTCGCTGAAATATCCGCACCGAAGATGGGAAAACGTTCTGGTGCGAAAGCTCCGGCTGCGCGGGTTTGAGGTGAAACACCGGTTGTCCGCTGGCCCGGAAAAATCGTGGGTAAAAGGAAGAACGTGATGGCGTCCACGCTCCCACAGCCATCACGACCGCATCGGCCGGCAGCTTCTCGCCGCTTTCGAACACGATTCCTTTCACGCGATCGGACGCTTCATCCAACGCGCAGAACTTCGCATGTTCGCGCAGTTCCACACCGATTGACCTCGCCCCTTCAATTATACGGCAACGGCGCGGCCACTTTCGGCATAACCAGACTCGAAATCGAGAAAGCCATCTGGGTAACGGTCGGCGTTCCATGCCGGAAAATGCCGGCGCAAGTAATTCGGAATTGACGCGTCGATCCGATGCCCGCGTCGTTCGAGTAAACGAAGACTTTCATACTCAAAATCCCCCGTCTGCATCGGACGCTGACGCATGCAAAGAAACCCAACTTCATCATACAACTCGACGCCAAACTCGACGTTCCATTGCTGCCAGATCTCCGCGCGAGCGTTCGGCCAGTTCGGTGTACTCTCGTCCGCCCTGGCACGCGGCACGAACGACCTTGCTGATATCGGTGGAAGCGGCGAGGGGATGGGGCAAACGGCCCCGGATCAACCAGGACGACGTCGTGTCCGCGTTTCCGCAATTCGATCGCAGCTACAACGCCATTAATCCCCGCGCCAACGACGGTCGTCTTCATTCGAGAAAAGAATTCTGCCCACGAAACGCACGAAACAACCTAAAAATAAAGCAGTCAGTTTCCTGATTTCGCCCCATCGAGCAGGATTGGATGAACTAGACAGGGCTTACAGAATCGAAGCCTCAAGGACGACCTTCCCGTTTCTGTAATCCCACAATCCCGTTAATCCTGTCTGGCCTTCGGGTTCTTAGTGGGCCGCAAGGTCAAAGATGATTTTGCCGCCGCGCGTTGCCCGCGCGCGGCGTGTTCCAACGCCGCTTTCGCTTCACTCAACGGATATGATTTGTCGACTCTCGTTAGGAGGAGACGGCGCTTGCCATGTCAAAAATCGGATTGAACGCCGCCATTCGCTCGGCGGGCGTGGCGTTGTCGGACCATTTGTTGATCCAGATGCCGCGGAACCGAAGGTCTTTGAAAATTAAGAGACCGGTCGGAATTTTAAGCGCGCTGCAAACTCATCGCGCCGAAGCTGACCAGCGTGCCGCCGGGAGCCAGACACCATTAGCCGCAACGCGCTCTCGCCGCCGACGGCGTTCAATCCCAGACGAATGGCAGCGCCACCAGTAGCATCCTTCACCACGCTACGGAGATTGCCGTGGTCAAGAAGGACGACGTCGCCCTTCGGATCGTAATTCTCGATCAGTTCTTCGCGCCGGACCACGTTCACAGTTTTGTAACCAAACGCGTGCGCAATTTGTATCACCGCGCGGCCGGCCGCGGAATTAGCCGCGTTCTGGATGACCCAATCGCCGCTCTTCAATTCCACGTAACCGCGCAACAGTTGCCATGCCGTCAGCGGATTGATCTTCAACATCGCGGCTTGACGGGATCGATTTCCGGAGGGACAACTACCAGATCGCCTCGCTTTCACCGCGCACGCTTCACGCCATGTTCCGATGTCGTGCGGCAAGATGACCAGTGAGCCAACCGATCCATTGCTAATGTTCTTTCCCACCTCGGAAACAATTCCCGATCCCTCGAAGCCGGGGACGGCCGGCACTTCGCGTTTGCCCGGTATTTTCCTCAATCGCGTTCAAGTCCGCCGTGGATTGATGGACGCAGCCTGCATCGCGACGACGACCTCGTCCGGCCCGGGCCGCGGCCACGGTTGCGTTTTGATATGCAAAACATCTGCAGGATTTCCGTGCGTGGAATAGACCGCTACGCTAATCGTTTCCCTTCGCATGAACGCTCATCCTATCGGTGACACCGCCGCGAGCAATCACCAATCCGGCATCCGCCTCGCGCTCGTCGGCCCTCGCCGTGAATGTCGCATTCGCATTCATCAAAATCACCGCCGGCGTTTTCGGGAATGCCTGTGCGCGCTGATCGCCGACGGAATCGAGTCTGCTCTCGACGCGGCGGGTTCGATTGTGATTTGGGGCGGGCTGCGATTTGCCGCGCGTCCCCCGATGCCACTCATCCTTATGGTCATGGCAAGGCGGAACCGCTGGCTGCGGTCGTCGTCGCCCTTTGGGGTTCTCGCGGCCGCCGCTGCCCTGGCAGTTGCAAGCGTTCGTGAAATTTTTCTCCCTCATCACGGTCCCGCGCCATTCACGCTTTTCGTTTTGGTCATCGCCGTCGTGGTGAAAGGGGCTTTGTTTCGTGCCGTCAGCCGTGTGGGCCGCACCGTCGAAAGTACCGCAGTTACAACTGATGCCTGGCATCATCGTGCCGACGCCGTCACTTCAATGGCCGCCGCTGTCGGTATTTCGATCGCGCTCATTGGCGGTGAAAAGTGGCAGCGCGCTGACGATTATGCGGCGTTATTCGCGCTGCGTCGTCATCGCCACGACTGGAGTGCGTCTGCTCCGCCCGGCGCTGCAGGAAATTCTCGATACCGCTCCACGTGGTGGAATTGCCGAGAGCATTCAACGCGCGGCCCGTTCTGTGCCGGGCGTGATCGATCTCGATAAATGTTTCGTCCGGAAAATGGGCGTGTCCTATTACGTCGATCTGCACGTCCAAGTCGATGGCAGTATCTCCGTTCGAGAAGGCCATAATTTGGCGCATCGCGTCAAAGACATCATTCGCGGCGCCGACTCACGCATCGCGGATGTGCTCGTGCACATCGAACCGGCAGGGTAGGGGCGATTAACTTTAATCGCGCCGCGAGCGCTTGCAGAGCCGGCGGCTACAGTCTACCCAATACCGCGATGAGCGCGTCAGCTAGTTTAGCTTTTAGCCCAGGCGATTTGTTTCGAGAATTGAGCTAAACGCAATGCTGAGGCTGGATTACGCGCGATATAACTGAGTAACAGTGAAAAGGCGGTGCGCTGTTTTTCGAGATCGAAAAGCACATTCGGCGGTGCCGGGAACGGCGCCGCCGGGGAATCACTCACCACCCGTAACGCCAGCATCGAAATTGATTCGGCGGCACAAAGTCGCGCAATGGTTTCTGTTTCCATGTCGACCGCGACGGCGTCATGTTCGCGCCCGATCGCATAGCGGTCGACCGCTGGATCAATGATGCGATCAGCAGAATGGATTTTGCCTACCACCGCATATGACAATATCTCACGCGCTTTCTGCAAAAGTTCCGGGTTGGATGCGTTCTCCGCAATCACCAGATCGCCTGGCCTTAATTCATCATTCGTTCCACCGCAGAAATCCGCTGGCAATTAACAGTTCCGCTTCTCGGTGTGTAGGAGGTTTTCGACATGCTCCGCGCATTTCGTCTTCCCAACTCCGGTATGCAAGATGCAGAGCTGCAGCGTTGCGTGTTCGACGTTCGGTGTTCGGCGTTCGATGTTTGCGAATAGCAGCGCTCCATCGCGCCTCACTCCTTTGAGCAAGCGAATAAACGCGCTGCTTTCGGCCGGCAGCGCGAAGGTGACGGCGATCATTTCGCTTCCGTCAGGTGAACAATTACCGAAGCTTTTCATTAGGACCGGCGGCAGAAATCTCACCGGTGACCTCTTTCACCCCTAGAAGAAGAGAGAGCGCATTTTTAAAGTCCGGCGCGGTTTTTCCCGGAACCTCAACCACCACGTCAATCCTGCCATTGTCGAGTGCGGCCTTCGTCGCTGATCCAAGAAACTTCTGCGCCAATCCTCGCACGATTTCATCGGCAACCGCGCCACTCTGGCCTGCCTCAGTCGTTTAGCTGCAGTCCACCGAAACCAAGTGGCGGCGGGGCCGGTGTGGAGGCGGCGTTTTCCGAGAGATTTCTGGAGGTGCTCTGCGCGCCTGTTCGTCCAGTAATTGCCGATTCAGATTCTTGCTCTCTTGGTGCGCGATGTAAACGAGACCGAGCAACTACGTTCATCGCCACCAGCACGATGAAAGCGAGACCCACCTGCCGTGCCAATCGACGCCCACGCGCGCGTCGTTTCTTCCGACAACTCATCGAAAACTTCCGGCCGATCACTTTCGTTTCTCCGCATGCTCGCATGAATACGCCGGGCAACATCGAATTCACGCCGCGCGGTCGGGTCGCTCATCAGTCGCTCTTCCACCGCTTTGCGCTCGTGATCGGGCAGTTTGCCATGCGAGATAATCGAACAGCTTATCCGGATTCATGATGGCGAAAGAGTAAGCTGAAAAGCTGGCGCTTCACCTTGTCAAGGAGCGGCTGTTTTCGAACGCCAATCCGGCTCCGGACTTGCCGATCTTTCGGTAAGCTCTGCTTTTCTGCCTAACTCAACAGTTCCTGTGGAACTTTCCCGCCGTTTTCGGCGAGTTTCCTCAGCACTTCCTTGTGCAGCCAGATGTTCATCGACGCAGAATCGTTCGGGTCGCCGGTGTAGTGCAATTCCTCTGCGAGCTGTTTGCGCGCGGCGAAACTGCTGTCCATGCCGACGAGTTTCATCGAATCCACGATCGACCTTTTCAATCCAGTTTCTCCGGATTCTTTTTCGCCAAATCGTTCAGAATGGCGGTGACATCCACCACCGGCGGTGGAGCAACGGCCGCAGCTGGCGCGGCCGGCGCCTGTGCCTGTGCCGTTGTTCCAGGAGCTGTGGCGGACTGCGTTTTGTGCTCCGGGCACCGTCGCGGTAGCCGAGGTGGCGTATGGCCAAATATTTTTCGACATCAGATTATTGAAGAGTCCCATAATTTATTCCTCCGTTGATTTTGATTTGCTCCTCAACGATTCACGAAGGCAAAGCGCGGGTCAACGTTGGTTCTCGGAGAAAAATATCGCTTCCACGGTTCCTGTTCCTCGGATAGGTTTTTCTAAAATACGAAAATTCAAATCAACTAGAGGACAATAAAATTATGGGACTTCTCGATTCGATACTCGGTGACGGTTGGCGGAAAAACGGATTCCGGCGGCGCGAACGCGCTGGTCGGAGTTCTTGGCGGTCTTCTACAACAGAGTGGGGGATTGCAGGGGTCTGGCCAAGCAAGTTTTCACAAGGCGGCTGTGGAAACGTGTTTGCTTCCTGGGTCGGCCTCGGTGAAAACCAGGTCCATCTCCAGTAATCAAGTTCAGAACTGTTTGGGTTCTGATCAGGTCAAAGCGCTGGCGGCAAAGATGGGAATTGATCCGGCGCAAGCGTCGACTCTTTGGCGGAATTTCTGCCAAAGGTTGTCGACAAACTAACTCCGACCGGCAAAAGTAGACCCGAACGCCGACCATCAGCAAGGTTTGGCCGCAATGATTCCATCATTGTTGGAAACCTTTGCAGGCTCCGGCGCCGCGCGCACGCAGCACAGCCATCTGACGCCAGGCCGGCTCGGACCTGTGGGGCCAACGGGCATCTTGCCCCGTTGATCTTAATGTGGAGGGACACGCGCTGTCGGGTCGCCGAAATTTGGCCGCCGACTGCGCGGGAGCCCTCCAGCTTGCATAAGTTAGGACGTCACGAGGTATTGATGGCCGCACGTTTGTCATCCTGCGCAATACGCCCGTCCGGCTCGGATCTTTCACCGTCGCCGATGTTTGTATGTTGCCAGCTGGGCGACTTGGAAGTCGCCCTCCCAGTCACGGAATTATTTCGCCTGTTCCGTGTTTTTCGTGGGCAGAGCTTAAAATTGGTAACACTATTTCAAAAAGACTCTGGAACGGAAAAGGCGCGCGCGATTCTTCAGGAATAATTCGCGCACGTCAGGGGGGCATACAGCTCACCATTTTTTGCGGGTGAAATTCGAGAACCAACAGTCCGCCTTCAGCCAACTGGTGAGTGCGAACATCGTCGATGAAGAATTGCCATTCCGCGGTTGACCAGGGTTTGCCAGTTACCATCGCGCAGACGTTCCAGGCGATGGAAGCAGGTGAGGTAACTCGTAATCAAATTGTATTTTTTCCGACACCGGCAAATGAAAACGAGGTTGAATGCGGTGCACGATGCGATTCACACCCAAAAGCGGCAAAGTATCGCGAAAAATTGCGTGCTCGTCGATGTCCAACCCAATGCCGCTGTGTCCCAGCTTGTGCGCGACATAAAGGAAGTAACCGGGCCGCAACCGAGATCGAGGATGTGATGGCGTGGACCACGGTCGAGGGAAAGGTCCTGGGCACGTTCGATATTGCGCTTAATCCAGAACCTGGCGTCGGCCCAGCGATGCATTTCTTTGATCCCGGGCGGATATTTCCGGCTGAGTTCTTCCCACGACGGATCTTTCAAGCTCCTCCAGAAGTCGGTGCGCATTGATTGGATGGAAGGCACGATGAACGTGCTCGCGCAAACTGCAGATGACGTCGGGATCGAAAAGCTTTCGCAATTTATGCGAGAAATTCATGGCGCCTGCAAATAATCACGGTCATCCCGAGCAAAAACGCCAGTCCGCCTCCAGACCTGATCGCCGATGTCGAAGATCGACGTTCATAGAGCCGCTGCGATCGGGACACTGAGGGTCCTAGCCGGACTGGCATGCCTCCCACATTCTCAGAAGATCGAAACCACATTGCCCACGGTAACGAGTTCCTTCACCCGTGCGGCGTCCCAGTTAGCGGTGCGGATGCAATCCGTGACTGGCTGCGCGGCCGATCGTTTCAGGCTGGTTCGTTCCGGTGAATGCCGACATGCGGTTTGCTTAAGCCCATCCACAAAATACCGACCGGATTATTCGGTCCGGCTGGCAAGATGAATGCGCTGTCGCTTTTAACGCCGTAATTCAAGATGCCTTCATCATGACGAAAAACGGGCAAAGTCGCGATGCCGACAATTTTCCATACCCTGATCGGTGCCGGTAGCTTCGTTGAACCAGGCGTAATCGGAAACTCTGCCACCAACTGGCCGTTATCGTAAATAAGAAGGAACCGTTCCTTGGTATCGATATAAACGATGCGGTTGGCAAAGGCGGGATTCGCCTCTGCGAAACCTGCATGCAGATCCTCGATCTTGAACGGCAGGACATTTGGCACCTTCACTGTGTCCCCGGTTCCAGCTCATCCAGATTCATCGGGCGATTTAGTTTGCGCAGATAATCCTCCGCCGAATGGAATCGCTCCGCCACGAACTCGAGGAGGGATCCATACTTCAACGCTTTTAACTTTGCTTGCTCACTCGGTTTTACTTGCAGTCGGGCCGACAAAACTTTCTGCTTCCGGAGGAATGGTGTAATTCGTGAACGTTTCCGGAACCTGATCGAGAAGCCATTGATCGACTGTTCCGCGGAGTGGCATCAAGTGCGCTCGCTTGTAGGCCAGCAGTGCTTTGCGAAAAAAATTCGCCCATTTGCCCATCGATTTTGCCGGGACCGAAATCGTTGTTATCGAGGAAAATCTGGAGCCGGGTGGCGGTGATTTCGTCGTAGTTCGGAAGCGCCACGATCGACTCTTTCTCAGCTCTCTCGGCTTTAGGCGGCGCTGACATCAGCGGCAAAATCTTGGGCGTACGCGGCCCAGCGCGGAGAGCGCCGCCCGCTGAGGCCAAACGATGCCCAGAAAAATCGCATAAGCCGGAAGTAATCAACCGATGCAGGGCCGTGCGCAACTAAGCGTGTGTCGCGACCGCAGCGATTTCTTGGGGCGATACCAGCCGCGGCCAGCTGACCGCGGCTACAGAAATGTTAGCGCGCGTCGCCTTTCGGGAACATCACTCGATTTGGCGCGCGCATTCAGCGCTGCGAGAAGTTTCGGAATGAGCCGGGTCTTGATGGAGCCGGCTTCTCGTGGCGGCGCGAGATAGCGCACGATTGCTTCGAGCCAGGTATTCTCGCTCACGCGAAAGATGACGCTTGGATGTTCTCGAACTTGCAATTCGTCCACTGGTGTCTTTGCCAGCAAATCGCGAAACACACCGACACGCTCCATCATTTCTCACCGATCTCTTTCCTCGGTAATTTTCTGCATGGTTTGCGCCACGAACAGGAGATCACTGTTGTAAGCAATATGGAATTTGATCTCGTTCCAAATGTAGGGGAACAGCGGCCACGAATAGTTGAAGACCATTACACTCAGCACTTTCGAGTTGGGAAATTTGATCACTCGTCCGCTCGGATGGTCACTGGAAAGATATTTCCCGCCGAATTCCCACAGCGTGGTGTCGAGGTAACTGACGTCGATCACGTCACCAGTAGCATCTTCGATTTGGATACGATCGCCGACCTGATATGGCCGGCGGACGAGGATGTATATCCAACCGAGAAAACTTGTCATCGGCGTTTGCACTGCCAGACCGACGATCACCGAGCCGATCCCGACGGAGATGAGCGCAAGTGCCAATTAACAAAAACGACGCCGATAACGATGACGGCGATGACTAGAGCAACGACCAAATGCAGAATCCGGCGTAAGGTGAATCGAGTAGCAGCATCATCAAGCCGGCCGATGGCATAAATGGAAACGGCTTTAGCGATCGTGAGCACGATCACGACCAGCACCGCGCCGCGCAGAAATCGTCGAACCAGTTCAACAGCGTTTTGCGGCACCGGAATCAGTTTCGATCCGATGAGGTAATACAGGACCGCGCAGCCAACGAGCAAAGGACGTGTGTGACAAACCAGAACTTATCTTTCGTCTCCGCTTTAACCGGTTCCTTGCTCGGTTTTGGTCCGCCTCGTTTGTGACAAAGCCTGCCGAACCTCTGGTTTGGCAGAAATTTCCTCCGCTGTCTCGACTGTTTGCCATCTCTTTAAATTCGCGTCACGCGGTGCGTTTGATTGTTGCGGTCGACAAGAATTGGGACTTCCGTGCTGGGCGTCGGAGGAACCTGAACAGCGGTTTCTTACGCTGTCTTGATCAACTTCTGCAATACTTCCGACGACGCTCCAGGCTTGGGCAATGCAGCCGCCGGCGAAATGCGGTTCGCGTGCATCGAACACTTCACCGATGGTGCCGATGCCGTCGTCGCAGAGATGTTGCGGGAAGGTCTCCAGAAATTTTCGGGCGCTGGTCTTGTCGTCGGGGTGAACTAACTTAGCCAAGCATCAACAAATGGTCCGATTAACCAGGCCCAGACTGTCCCTTGATGGTAAGCACCGTCGCGTGAACGAAGGTCGCCTGAGTAAATTCGGTTTGTAATCGGGATGATCAGGCGAAAGCGAGCGTAACCCCACCGCGGTAACCAATTTTTCTTCTTCTACGACTTCGACCACGGATGACCAGGACGTGCTTGCTCGAGCACCGGATGTTCGAGTCGAGATCGCGAAGATCTGATTTGGCCGGCAGGAAGTGATCGGTCGTTCCGCTCTGTCCATTGCAATCAACCACGTCGAATAAATAGCCGCCATCGGCGAGCCAGAAACGTTGATTAAATGAATCGCGCGCGCGTTTTGCCGCATCACCGTAGTTCTCCGCGCCTCCGGGCATTCCTTCTTCACGACACCATCGGGCGAGTAGTTCAAGCGCGTTATACCAAAGGGCGTTAATCTCGACTGCTTTCCCACGACGCGGCGTTACTACCCAATCGCCCATCTTTCGCGTCCATCCAGGTGAGCTGATAACCTTCCGTGCCCTGCGCCAGCAGACCGTCGTGCGGATCGACACTGAATGTTGAAGCGAGTGCCACGCAAATGGCACGCGCGATGTCGATCAAGACCGGAGCAGCAGATGCAGAGTGGTCCGATCCTCGGTGTAATGCAGATAACGACTAAGTGCGTGAAAGAACCAAAGAGTCGCGTCAGCGCGTATGATAAAGTCCTTCCGTTTCGCCTTCCGGGAACATGTTTGGAATGAGCCCATCGCGAACGTAATGGGCGAAGGTACGCAAAATATATCCAGCTTCCAAACAACGCCCGCTAACGAGAGCGAGACCTTCCAGGAAATCATGGTGTCGCGTCCCCAATCGGTGAACCAATGATAACCGGCGATCACAGTTCGCACCTCATCGCCGGCGGCGTGAGCGCGCGCGGCTTCTTCTGCGCGACCAGCCGGCGTAATAATGAACTGGTCGCCGGCGAAGACGAGTTCGGCCGGAAATCCACCACGCGCTTCCGGCAGCGCATCATCCAGCATTTTGGCGCGCCGTTCTTCTTCGGCCGCTATTGCAGCTTCCGGCGCGAGAACGTTATATGATGTCCCATGCCTCGGTGGAAGCGATGATCGCGGCCAGGTTGCGCTCCTGCATGTCGACGCGAAAAAGTCCGGGGCTCCGAGATTACCCTCGTAAGCGTAACCGCGGCTCTGCTCGAGTCCGGTAAACGACCTGGTGAATGTTTTGCGGCGAGACGGTGAATTGCGCGTGATCACTCGCCAGTTTTGTGCGCAACGGTGGCAAGCCGCTGCCAGCAGCGCTGATTTCGTAGCGATTTTCAATCGCACTCAAACGACAGGGCCCAGCCAGCCCCTCGTTTACCGGTGATTCCGTAGTGGCGGAAGAAAAAGGCGGGTTGCAGCTCGAGCCGCGGGCGTTCTTCGCCTTCGAGAATGCGATAGATAAGGTGAACGGTGTTCTGCAAATGGAGCATGAGGACGCGTTTCTCAAGGACGAGACCGCGCACATGATAAGTCCAGATCGGCAACCCATTTTCGAGGCGGAATTCACGCAAATAATCGGCCGCGCCAAGATGAAGCTGGCCACCGGCCCGCTCTTCCGCGCCGAGGGAAACGACGTCATCATCCGCGAAACGCAAAAATTCCGAAACATGACTCCACATCACCATGCGGCCGTAAGTGGCGCCGGCAACGCCGCGATGAGCAGGCCATGATAACGCCGGGTGATCGCACCCGAGATCGTGCCGGAGGCGAAGCCGCCGGAGTCCAGCTGGTCACGAGCCATTCGCGGGAAGAGGAGCAACTCGCGCGAATGGCTCGCCTTGTCCACATGGCAGCGATCGTTTGGTGAAAATCATTTGTTCCATATCTAAGACTCGTTAGAAGTCATCGCGAACTTTTTTCTTTTCCGGGACATTGCGGCTAGGCGCGTGTGCGCCCCAGAGGATATTGCAATGTCCTTCATCCATCTTTGCTTCAAATCGATAAAGGTTCAGCATTGCGGGCTCTGTTCTTAATGTCGTTTCGGTTGCTTGCGCGGTTTTGTTCGCCGCCGTGGCCGAAAAACGCAATGCCGACTCGGCAGGCAATACCCATTTTCATCGGTTTCGATGTCAACTGCGCCTGGTCCACCGTAACGATGCGATTCGCTCGTCCAAAGAATCTCCCAGTCGCAATCTGAAGGCGGTGCCAACAGCGGTTCCGGCACCGGACGTAATTCTTCGCGGCTTCCGAGATTAACAACGAGTAAGCGATCGTCATTCTCTCTGCTTAAATAGCGCAACAGAAATGACTGCGAGCGCAGCACAGCGCCATCGATGCCGCCTTCGCTTTGCAAACGCAGTCGCGAGTCCTCCCGTCGCAGCTTGATCAGGTCGCGGTGCAAATCAGAAAGCGGTTTCTTGCCTTCGTTCCAATCAAGTTTGCAGCGGTTAAACGTCTCGATTTCATAAGGCGCAGCCAGACGCGCTTGCACGTCCTGGATGCGGCAGATGGAAATTGCGCCAAAAAACGCGAAGCGTCCTCTTTTACCGCCTCTCGCAATTTGTCGTCGCCAACGTCGCTGAAATAAAGAAACGGCGTGGAAGCGCCGAATTCTTCGCCTTGAAAGAGCAAGCGGAGTCCACGGACCGAGCAAAAGCAGGGCGGTCATCGCGCGATAGCGACCGGGCGAGGTCTGCAAGCGTGCTCGTCTGCCGGTGGCAGAGTTGGAAACTTGATCGTGGTTTTCGAGAAAGGAAACGAATGCCTCGGGTTTCAAATCGAGACTGGGAGAGCCTCGAGGTGCTTCCTGCCACGAGTATGGCTGGCCTTGATAAAGATAACCATACCTTGCCGCCGCAACACGAATTCCTGCGGGCAACCCATGTAATCGGAGTAGTAGGCTTCGTTTCGGCCAGTCAGGGCAACGATCGCAGCGTGATGCCAGTCGTCATTCCAGAGTCCGTCAAGATCGTCGCCGCCTCGCCCACGAGTCCGAACCATCTTTGCGCTTCCTGACGTTCGTTTTCCGCGCGAACAAAACGATCGAGCGCTCGCCTGCTGCGGCCCGAGCCGCTCGCCCGATCGTACTTATAATATATTCCTCGGAGCTATCGAAAATGCTTTGCGTCGCATCGAAACGAAACCCATCGAAATGGAATTCCCTCAATCCAGTAGCGCGCGTTGGTGATGAAAAACTCCGTACTGGCCCGCAGTTCTTCCTGTCGAAATTGAGTCGCGTCGCCCCATTCGTTCTCTTGGTCTCGCTGCAAATAGTCATCCGAAAAACGCGCCAAGATAGTTTCCGTCCGGGCCGAAATGATTGTAAACGACGTCGAGGACGACGCCGAGCCCAAGCGCATGCGCACGGTCGACAAACGCCCGCAGATCATCGGGTGTTCCATAGAGCCGGCGTCGGCGCGAAAAGATCGACACCGTCGTAACCCCAGCCAAAGCGGCCGGGAAAATCGGCGATCGGCATGACCTCGACCAACGTGATTCCGGTTTCCTTTAGGTCCGCCAGCTTATCGATTGCTGCTCGCCAGGTTCCCGCAGGCGTAAACGTTCCGATGTGCATCTCGTAAATGATCTGCCCGCGAGTTTCACTCCGCGCCAAGTCGCATCGGTCCACTGGAACGAGAACGGATCAACTACGCATGAGGGTCCATGTGGGGCCTTCCGGTTGAAAGCGGACGCCGGATCAGGAAAGGCAGCGCCGTCACCAATTTGCAATTTGTAACGCGCGCCTGCGCCGCAGTGGGCGCTCCCAGCAAAGTATCCACCGGCCTCGGAAGTGAGGGGATAAGTTTTGTTGTCCGACACCACCGCAAGCCTTTTGGCCTTCGGCGCCCAAACGCGAAAGTGCGTTTCGTTTTCGCCGATAATCTCCGCTCCTATCGGATAACGCCGCTGCATTCCGGTGTTTTTCGTCCGGCCATCGTGCGATGGTTGTGTTTGATTTGGCTTCTCCCGTAAAGCTTGTGCGACCTAGAGCCCAATGCCTCAAGCGCGCGACCGCTGGCGATGTTCATGTCGCGGCCAAGATGTCGGTGCTGCGCGATAAAACAAGTGCGCCGGCAAAGCGAAGCGACGACGGCGCCTTTCGTTGCTACCGGAGACGTCAAAGTGGTGTCGCGGTGCGCTTGCCGCCACACTCCAAAATTCAGCGATGGCCCTACCACGCAGGGCCACTCTGCTACCACGCCCTTCATTCGAGAGGAACGGATCGCCACTTCTCAATAAATTATTCCGCCAGCGTCACCTTATCTACGATCAGGTCGCCGCCTTGTTTAATGTAATGGACTTTAACGCAAATTCTTGCTTAAAGCAGGTGCTTGGATTGTCGTCCCATCCTTATCTACAAACGCGACGTAGCGCGAACTTGTAATGAACTGGTTTCGCCTGACCCAGTGTCCAGGACAACGCGCTATCCGGAGTATAGTCGGTGATTTGCCGATGCTTTTCCGGTGCCGCCCACACTCGACACTGACCATTTGCCACAATCGGCAAAAAGCGCCCGCGCATATCAAACTAACGAACATTTTATTCATAACTTTGACCCCGTCTGATGTTAGTCGAACTCACCCTATTGCTAACGATGATTTGCCTGCAAATATATCGGCTCTCAGCAGGAATTTGACCGTGTGTCTTAAAGCGAACCGGGGCGAGCTAGTGTTCGTTGATTGTCTGTTTTGGGAGAATCGCGGCGAAGGCTCAACAGCCAGGAAGTTTTGGGACACGGCTTTCTCAACACAGCGTGGCATACATAATCATTACGAGCTTGGATTACGCCGCTTCGTCGCCCAAACTTTTCTTTAGAAGCCAACTCCGAAAGTATTCGCGAACAGGCTGAAGAGAATTCGCCAACGCTGGCACCAGCCGGACAGCCACCGTGGACAGACGGCTGCATTTAGCGAAAAATAGATGGCCGAAGAAGAACCACCGGCAGGCCAGTTTTCCAGATTATTCCGTTAATCTGCGCATCGCTCACCGGATGCGCTGGGCCTGCTTTTTTTCAGTGCAGGTCTCAGGCTTCCGTTGCTGGCTAGCGTTCGGGCCAAGTATATTCCGAGGCCCGGGCACGCGCTGGCGCTGCTCCTGTGGGCGGCACCGAAAGCATTGGCAAAATCACCGACTCCGCCAAATCTTTCGATGACGACGTTTGCGTGGTGGGAATGGAAGTGCAGCATACGGGTTGAGGTGGCCAAGCGGAGGCGCGCAGCGCTCTTTTTGTCATCTGAGCGAAGGATCTCGAACGCTGCCCGTTGCTTCGGCTTCAAAAAGCCTGCGGAAAGGAATGCGATATAAGTTAGAGATTCCTCGACTTCGCTCGGAATGACAGGTTAGAAGTATGCGGTTATGAACGGGCCGGCTCGCAAAATCGAAATCTTGGCGCCTTTTAATCAGGCGATTGAGCTAACGAGATTAATCCTGTTTCGTCCGTTCGACATCACGAAATGGCTTGTCATTGGCTTTGCCGCTTTTCTCAGCGGTTGGTTTAATAGCGGCGGGGCAGCATTAATCCATGGAGTTTTCGCCGCTGGAATACTTCCAACCTGCAGCTCCGACGTTTCAATTCCGATCCTTCAATATGGACCACTGCGGCATGGTTCTCTTAATCGCCGCCGCCGTTTTCGTCGTCGTTTTGCTCGTATTCGTGATTCTCTGGTTGTGGATTGTCGCGCGCGGCCGTTTTATTTTCGTCGATTGCCTGGTTCGCAATCGCGCCGCCGTGTTGAGCCATGGCGGGAGTTCCGTCAGGAAGGCAATCGCTTCTTCGTTTTTCTCATCGTGTTGATGGTTGTTCCGCTTGTCCGCTTGTTTTGCCATATTCGGCGGATTGATTTTCGGCTTGCTCGTTTTGTGGCGCAATTATCGCGTCTCGAATATGCGGCGCTGTTTGTTCTCGTGCCGATCGCCGTGTTTGCGCGGGTGGCGTTCGCCGTCGCGAGTTAGCTTGATTACTTATTTCATGCCGCCGGTCATGTACGCGCGGCGTTGCTCCCCCGGTCGATGCAGCCCGTGCGATCCTGCAACTGATTTTCGACGACCCGGCGCCATTCATTCTTTTTCATTCTGTTCATGATCGCCCTCTGGATCGGATGGATCATGGTGGGTTGCCTGGTGACGTGCGGGACGCCTGTTGCCTGGCGTCGTTACCGTAAATCGGCACGGATCGTTGTCTTTGCCCGTTCCGGTCTTGTTCCGGTCATTTTCGCTGCTGTTCCTGCGACAGTTCGGTCCCGAGTGGGATGTGTGGGCGAAAATTCCGGTTCCAGCGGCGACAACTCCGCCGCCGGTCAGACACGTCATGCCGGCAGCGCCCGCCGCCGCCGAAGCTCAGGAGACAAGTCCGCCGCCGTCCACAATATCACCGGAATCGCCGGGCCAACGGGAGCGATCGGCCGATGAGCCACCGGAATCACCACTGCCGCCACCCCAAGCTTGAAGACCCTAGCTAACGACAATTACGCGACAAGATCAGACGGTGATCGTGCCACGGCGGGCGATCCGATTGATCTTTATTCTCGGCGCGACGGTCACACTTTTTGTTCTGCGTGTTGTTGATCCGGTGGTTGCGGTAAGTTGGATGCCCTTACATGCCTCGTGCGGTGCGATCACCGGTTGCCCTGCATTTTCTGTGGAATGACGCGGGCATTACATTTGTTGCTCAATGGCGATTTTGGCGGTGCACTCTACTTTAACTGGCTCGCGTTTCCTTTTCTGGAGCAGTCGTTTTTCTCGTTGCCGTTTGCATCATCGAGATCGCAACTCGACGCGTCATTCTGAACTGGAACACAAATACCGTTTACCGCGCGCAAGCTAACGATAATTGGGCTGACTTTGTTTGCGCTGTGGACGCTGCAAGTCTATCTCGCGGTTTCTCAGCACAAGCATGAGTTGCTTAACCCGCGCGGGCCGCTCTACGCGCTGTTTGTGCGGTAGCAGCGGAAGGTCATCTCGATTCCACCGCGATGGAGAGACACGCTCTCCGTCAACCCAGACGCGGATGTAGCGGCGTTTGTGTCAAAAGCAGAATTACAGAATGGGCGGTTGGCCCAAGCGCCTCCAACTTTTCGCAGCCCGCCCTCGTCCAGCCGCTCGGCGCCAACCTCAGCAGCCGCTTTTTGTCCGCGGCCGGGAGACTGCTGTTTCGAATCCAGGCGCTGGCCGCAGCCGGATCTTTGTTCAACCAAAACGTTGCGATCCCGTTCAGCGATTTATCGCGGATTTTCGGATCCGAAATCGTGACGGCCCATGCCGCCGCGGACTCGGATCTTTTCGCAGCAAGCTGGTGTAAGCGCCAAGCGCTTCGTCGCGCGCCGGGCCGCTCAGGTCCTTTGATCCATTCGCCCGCAGCGGTGAGATCGTTCGCCGCCCAGTAGTTGATCGCGCCGGTCAATGTCCCTCCACGCACGTCCGCAGGAAGTGTTGCGGCATACTCACTTGCACTCTCCGGATCACTTACCGCCATCTGAATAACCAAAACATGTTGGGCTTGCCGGCGCGTTTCCGAATCGGACAATTGAGCAACCCACTCTTTGGCCCGTTCGGGATCTTTCGAAAAAATGTAGCTGGTCAGTGTCGTCGCCATCTGACGCCCGGAGGAATCATTAGCATGCGCGGTCACATACTGTTCGGCGGCGGCGTGGTCCTGGACCACCAACCGTTGATCGCGCCGTTGATGGCACCCTGGAATCCTGGCATCGCTGTGGGCGCGGGCCCACTCGAGGTGCGGCCGCCGGATCAATCGCAGCCCAGTTTTGGGCGATCACCGCCGCCACCGGATGAAACCGCATCGTGTCCACTTGCATTGTATCGAAGAATTTCGCGGCTCCGGATTGGATCGAGGTCCGACCATTTCATGAGCAAAGAATTGAAAAGCCGTTTCGTTGCTCCCGCTTGATCGTATCGGCCGGCCACTCCTGGATTTCCTTGGCCAATGCTTTCGCCTGCGTCGCATCGGCGCTGGCAATGATCGATGCACCGCCGTCGTTTTAGCCTCGAAACGTTGAATCCCGGCTGCCGCGTGTAATGCCGCGATTGGATCAAAATGCGCCCAGGCTTTAAAAAGGCCGTCACCTTCGGCATTGGTGTCTTTGCCGGCGGGCAAGCTCTTCAACTGCGTGGCTAAATCATTTAACTGTTGCGGCGATAACGTGGAAAGAACGCCATACAACTCTTGAAACGGAACGGTCACGATATCGCCGAGCAGGATATTTGGATGCTCCATTTCTGCTTCCAAATGCGAGCCAGGCTTTGCTTCGCGGTCGTGACACTGGCGGACTACCGGCGACGCCTTGAGTGACCCCTGAATTGGGGTGGTGCGCCGAGCGAAATCGCCAAACCGATTATTACCCCAATGCAAACACCGGCGCCAAGCAGCAACGCCTCCTCGAACAATCGAGTTATCCATGAATCGTTAGATTTCGGTGGCAGCCCAGAACTTTGCGAAACGCACCCGGCCAACTGCGATCGACCACTGCTTGGCGCGCTTGTCGCGACATTTCTCGCGCTTCTCCTTGTTCTGCGACCAGTTCGCGAGTGGCTCGCGCCAAATCGTCGACGTCATGCGATTTCGTTACCACGCCATTCACATTCGATTCGACCAGCTCCTTCGGGCCGCCCGTGTCGGACACGATCACCGGCACGCCTGAGGCTCTGCGCTTCAATGACGACGTTGCCGAAAGTGTCGGTCGTGCTCGGAAGCGAAACGAAAACATCAGCCGACGCATAGGCGGCGGCCAATTCTTTCCCGCGCAGAGTAGCCGGTAAACACCGCCGTCGGGCAATGCCTGATTTGAATGTCTGCAAATACGGCCCATCGCCCACAAAACAGAGTCGAACTGGCAGTCCTTCCTCGCGCAGTTGCCGGTAAGCTTCCGCAAAACATCAAGATCCTTCTCCTTCGAGGATGCGACCGACATACAGCAAATGAACAGCGCCATTGGATTCACCGAATTTTTGCCAAAACTCGGGTCGCGGTGTTCCGGGACTGAAGAGTGTGGTGTCGAGACCTCGTGGCACAAATCTCTCAATTTTTCCGGCGCAAATCCCGCGCAATCCAGCTTCGTCGATACTCCTCCGAGTTGACAAATACGCTGTCGAGCTGCCCGTAGAACCACTGCATGTAACGCCAGGCTACGCTTTCCATGAAACTATCGTCGGTCAGAATGCGGACGTATTGCGGGAAGTCAGTGTGATAAATGCCGCTCGTTTGCAGGTTCAGCATTTTCGCCGCCGCCAGCGCCGTCAGCCCGATTGGTCCCGGCGTGCTGATAATGATTTCAGTGAATCGTTCGCGTTGAATGTAGTCGAGCATGCGCAGGATCGGCGGGAAGCTAAGTTTTGTAGCTCATACTCAGGCAGCTCGAACTTCGCCGATCGGTTTAAAATTTTTGATCGGAATGTCGGTGACGTGAATCTCGCTGCGTGGGTGACGACGGTCAGGTCGGCGCCCGCGCTTCTTCGCTGCCGCCGTCATTCTTCCAAATGGTGGTGGCAACGCCCGTTCACGTCCTCCAACGTGTCGGTGAACCAGGCCCTCAATTGGTGTTGCGTAAATTTTCCGGAATGGTCCGGTCATTTCGCGGAAAATTCTGCCGCAACCATTTGCGTGACGGCGCCTGACTGTGAAAACGCGTATATGTAACGGCGAGAGGGATAATGATTAGCGGCGCGATGGCCGTGAGCGCCTGCATCCCCTCTATCAGGTTTCCGCCGGTCACCTGCTGCATGAACTTTTGGAAAAACGAAACGCGAGCTGCTCGAAACGATGTTGGCGAGGAGAAATGCGCGGCGCTCTGGTTCGTGACACCACTTCAACTTCGCTCGCGCAATCTTCTCCTTCACCTCGGCCGGGCGAAATAGCGCGACAAAGCTCGTTCCAGAGCGAAACGTTGGCGGGCTTGGCTAGTTCGAAAATTTTTCCGGAAAGCACGCTCCTGGGCAATGAACGTTGCCTTCTCCCGCAGCGTGAATTGCGTCGGATCGCGGCCTTCCATGAATCGCGAAAACATTTGCTCAAGCAACACCGCGCTCGGACCGAGCTTTCGTGAAACCGGCTCTGAACATAACCTGAAACGGTATTGTAGAATCCGTGAGAAAGCGCGAGGGGAGTCCCAGCGCGTCCCTTCGGCAGGCACAGCGGCCCGCGACGACATGAGCAAGGAATTCTGCGGCGTTTTTGCTTGCGGCGTTTCCGTGAAAGCGGCGGCGAAAAATTTTCCGCCGTGATCGTCGGAGCCGCCGACGAGAATCTTTTTCCACGATTCAGGATGAGTGGGCGCGAGATCGTGGCGATTGGCGAATTCATCGATTTTTCTGCGCGTCAGTTCGCGTAGCAGAGATTTCGTCGCGAGATCGCTGAGGAGAGAATCACGCAGTCCATTGGTGCCTTCGAAATGTTTGAAAAGCAGAATGAGCCGCTGGAGATGTGAGGCGGTGAGCTTGCCGTTAACGCTGTAAAGCGGGTGGGCGACCGCGTGGGCGATGCGATTTTCGGAGAGATATGCTTTTGCAGCTCGCAGATGTCGCTGCGGAAGACGGAAATATGTCCTGGTGTTGGGCCTGATTTATGCCCCAAACCAGTAAATGAACCTTACACGGATCTTGCGGAAAATATGTGGTAACTTGTTCACTGATAAAAACGTGCGATTTGTTTCCCTATTGCAAGACAGCCATCAATGCAGTCGTGATCGGTGATGGTGACGGAAATCCATCCCGCGCTTGCGTAATTCCGATAGAGCTCGGCCGGTTCAGTGCAGCTATCCGGGAAATCGAATCGCCGGAACAGCCATTCTTCCGAACGCGCACTGAACCTCGAGTGAATGTGAAGGTCGCACCGGCTCATACCGCCGTTCGATTTGTCCGCTGGCTCCCAATCCAATCGCCATACGTCGTCGCGTTGCGGGTGCGGACGAAGCGTTCGATGAATTGAGAATCTGTCCCCGGATCTTCGGCTCGGCGAAATCCGGCGGATGAATGCTCAAGCGCGCCAGCTCGCGCATTTCCAAACTGCGCGCCAGCGCCGCGTTTCCAGCCAAGACTCATGATGCGGCGCCATCCTGATTGCACGCTGTAAACCAGGGCACGTGTCGGCTCACGTTCGCCCGTCAGAAGATCGGCCAGCACGCTGTCGATTCGCGTGGTGTATTGCATTCCGGCATCGCGCGCGGCGCGTTCGCCCTCGGCACTTAGCAACCAGGCTGGGGCGACGAACCCAAGCGGGGAAAGACGCGCGGCTTTTAAATTCATCACGAGCTTTAGTGATTCGGGCGAAAAGCTCTCGTAATCCAGATCGAAGAATTCGCCTTCGTCGCGCGTGTAAATTCGGGTCACGAATTTTTCTGTGATTCGCTCGTTGGAGCGCCGTGGCCGTTGGTGAAAATAACCGTGAATCACAATCTCGTAGCCGCGCGCTTCAAGATCGCGCAAGCCAGGGTAAAAAGCCGGATCCCTGTGGCGCTTCCTTGGCGATGATAATTCGGTACCCTGGGAGTGAAGCCGTGCGAACACCCGCGTCTTCAGCGCCGTGATGAATTTTGCCCGATGTCTCTCGTGTGTCCGGGCGCAACATCATGAACTGAAACCACAAATGAGCGCCTCGGGCTTTCCGCCGCCAACACCGGCATGAAATCCGCTGCCACCGCCTCCGTCATGAGGCCAAACTTCCGCCTCACACGCCCGACGAACAAGGCAAAAATGGGACGTTCGACAACGGCTGCGGATTGCCGCAAAATCGTGTCCATGCCCTTGATCACGTTCGAAGGCTCCGAAGGCTGCGGGAAATCGACACAGCTGAAACGGCTCGCCACGCGGTTGGAGAACGCGGGGATTAGACCGCTGGTTTTGCAGAACCGGGTGGGACCGCCATTGGCGAAGCGATCCGACATTTGCTCCAGCATTCGGAAGAAAATCATGGCATGACGGCGGAAACGGAATTGCTTCTCTTCGAAGCGAGTCGAAGTCAGCTCGTCCGGGAGAAAATTCAGCCTGCCCTGACGCGGGGCGAGTGGGTGATTTGCGATCGTTTTTGACTCGACCACGGTTTATCAGGGTGCGGCGCGCAATCTCGACCCGAAGCTCGTCAAAGTCTGAATGCATTTGCCGTAGGTGATCGCGTCCCGGATCTCACCTTCGTGGCTCGATATTGATCGCGGCACTGCGCAGTCGCGTCTGGGTAATCGAACGAAAATTCGCGATCGTCTGGAGGAAGAGTCCGACGCATTCCACGAGCGCGTGATTCAGGCATATCGTGACCTGGCGAAGAATGAGCCTAAACGGGTGGTCCAGATCGATGGCCGGGTTTCTCCCGATGCGATCGAACAGCAAGTCTGGCATGAGCTCGTAGATCGCTTTCCTGTTTTGGCAAGCTATCAAACCTCAAAAATCAGCCATCAACCCTTCCTGACGATGTCTTTCTCTGCCGACAGCGCGCTGGAATATTTGGAGCGGGCGCACAGGAAAGACCGGGCTCGCGCACGCCTATCTCATCTCTGGCCCAGCGGGTAGCGGAAAATCGGTAGTGGCGGCGCGGCTGGCGGCGCTCTTGAACAAAACCACACCGGAAAAAGTTCTGCACGCGCAAGCACCGATGTTTTTGTTACCGAACCCGCCTCGCGTTCCCGCAAGATCGTGGTCGATCAAATCCGCGGCCCTCGAGCGTGCGCTTCAACTTCGCTCCACCGGCAATCACAAAAGATCGGAATTATTCGTGACGCCGACCGGATGCAAATGCAGGCGGCGAACGCATTTTGAAAACGCTGGAGGAACCGCCGCAGAATTCGCTTCTTCTTTTGCTCACCGCTCTTCCGGAAGCTTTGCCGGAGACGATTGTCTCGCGCTGCTTAAGCCTGCCGCTAGCGCAGTTATCGGAGACGCCGCTTTCGGCGCAGGAAGAGCAGTTGCTGCGATTGCTCTGCGCAACGGCGCAGAAGAGCCACACGGCATCGAACGTGCGTATCGCGTTTCGCAAGGGATGCAGGGTTTGCTCAACGCCACTCGCGACCAGATTCGGGACAAGCATGCGGAAGCGTTGAAGCGGGAGGAAACGCGCTATCGTCACACCACCGACGGCAGCTGGTTGAGTGAGCGCGAAGAATATTACAAGGCGCTAACAGAGAGTGTGTATCGCGAACGGCGCAGTCGCTTAATCGAGACGCTCTTTCTGTGGTGGGCAGATGTGTTACGGGCCAAGGTCGGTGAAGCGGGTCGTTTACTCGAAAGCTGCGCGAAAGCGACGGCAAAAATTGCGGCGCAATTGAATACCGCGGAGGTATTGAAGCGAATCCGGCACCTCGAAGAAATGCGCGACCACCTGAACACGACCGCGAGGGAAGCGCTCGTGCTCGAGGTCGGTTGTCTGCATATTTTTCGTTAGGACAAAAACGTGAGAATCAGCGATGACTAGCAGGATTAACGGGATCCTTGTATGAATCCTGTTAATCCTGTCTCTTAGCAAATGCCGAAACGCCGCACGCTTTCAGTCGCGCTTATCGGAACGAAATTCATGGGCCGCGCCCATTCAATGCCTGGCGGCAGGCGCCCCGTTTTTGATTTGCCGGCAGACATTCGAATGGTGGCAATCTGCGGACGCGACCATGCTGCGATGAGCGTCGCGCGGCGAAGACGCTCGGATGGGAAAGGGCGGTTTACCATTGGGAAAGCGTCACGGCCGATTCAACATCGATATCGTGGACATCTGCGCCTAACGATTCGCACGCCGAGATCGCAATCGCGTGCCGCGCGTGCCGGCAAAGCGATCCTTTGCGAACCACTGGCGCGAAACTCCGCCGAGGCGCGGCGGATGGTCGACGCAGTTAAGCGATCGCGCGTCCCGAACATGGTCTGTTTCAATTATCGGCGTCTGCCGGCGGTCGCGTTGGCAAAGGAGATGATCGACGCCGGTGAGATTGGCGATCGCATTTATCATGGATCTGTTCTGGGCTATGGAGTCGCATGCATCTGGACCATCAACTTCGCGATGTCGATTCGGCGATAAATCCTCCACGACCACACCGCAATAACCACCAGCGATATCCCTTCACGCCAGCAGCCACCACGGAGTCCCACCACGCAATGTGCTCATAAAAATCGCTGGTGCCAAAGATCGCGATGACTGGCAGACCGGGTGCTCGGGCAATAGCCATCTCCTCAGTAAGGACAAGCATCAGCGCTGGTGTACCAGATAAAAGGCTCAATGCTGTTGTAAACATGCTCCATCAATGGATGCATGTTATCGCATTCATGAGCGAAAAGTTGTCGATTCGTCTTATCGCTTCTTTGAAACCGCGATCGGCGTTGACTTGGTTTCGGTCGCGAACAATCGTCGTCAGCGTGCTGCTGTTGTGGAATCATTCAAGTCCATAACCATGTCGGATACGTTCGCGGAGTTGACGAGAGTACCGGCCGCGTTAGCGCCAGGCGGTAATGTTCTTTTTCACATATTGCCCGACGGCGAGCGGACCGATGTCGCACGTGACAATACCATCAGCAACAACGCATCCGTCCGACGCCGAGATAAAACTCACGCCCGCGGGAAGCTGGTCGCTCAAGACCGCGGCCTCGGCCACCTCGGGTCCATCATTCACGATCCGCAATGTATAGCTGAACTGATTGTTCGCACAGTTGAGTCGCTCGAAACGCTTGTGGTAACCTTCAGGTCCACAGGTCCACGGCAGATACAGTGCCGCCAGTCCCGATGCAACAGCCCAGGTACGCACATCGCCGCTGCTCACGTATCGATTTCGGCGATCAATTCGAACTCCCTGCTCGTTTACTTCGCGGCTTCCACCAGCGCAGCAGCCAGTCATCGAAGGCAGGAAGTCCATGGAGAACACGCCCGCAAACGACTCGAGCTCCATCGGCGTGTGGTAGTCAGCGGGGCGACCAGCGGCTTGGAGCCGTCCTTGTTGTCAACCAGGTACAATCAAAGGTATCCGCATAGTACAAGTCCTCGCTCGACGAGAACGCCAGTCCCTTCCTCCATCACCGCAGCACTGCTGGCAATGGGCGACGCACCAGGCCGGTCATCTGATCGACGGTGTACAACTGGTTGCAATCATGCAGGAACGGTGTGCCGTCGGAATGGCGGGTAGCCAGATCGCCATCGCCACAGAAGAATGGCATCACGGATCCCATTAACTCGGCCTGCTCAGTAACCTGGGCGTTGCAAAACTCAATCGTGACGAGCACGTCCGCGATCGCTCGAGCGGCTGGCCATGGCCCATAGCGTACCGTTGAGTCAAAGTCCATGCCCGAAACCTGCGGTAACCCTTCAGCCGGCCGATGAAATTCGCATGACCAGTCCGCGGATGTGGCCCACAGGGCGTCAACTTCAGGATCGAAAAAAATCCGCATACATAAAGGGTGGCATCGGGCAGACATGGCGGCAACGGAGGCGGCAATGCGGAAGAGTGAACCACGGCGTCAGTTCCGGCTTGGTCGGTGATGTCATCGTACTCTTCACGAAGCCGTTGGCATGACTTCATAGAACTCGCAGCAGTTGGACGCAAAGAGAGCCTGCATTGCTGTTGCCGGTGTCAAAGCGATGATTCACAGGAAACTGTCGCCGGAGAGTGCGACGGGGCGGTGCTCATGCTTCCGGATCAAAAGCCTCCATCTGTCCAGGCAGCCAAATACGTGGTAAATCCTGCCATCCGCCGAATTGAAACTGATGACGTGCTCAGGATCTTCACTACCCCGAGGCCCCTGATCCTGGTAGCCTTGGCGTTTCCGTGTCGATGGTGAACAACTCGCCGCCGCCCTGGCCGATTTCATCAACGAGTGACACCCCGTAGAGCGTGCGCGATTATCCGAATGCCAGCGACCCCAGGCGATGATCGAGATTGTCACCATGCTCGTGGCAACGCCGGTCGTGGTGTTGATGGTGACCAGGCTCGGACGTGCGGCTACCGTCGATGAACAGCGACGCGTAGAGCTCGCCGGTGAGCGGATGGCGGACGGGGCCGAGCCGCGATCGATGAGTTTGCCGGGGATTTCGATGGTTGTCGCTCCGAGCGGCTCAAGCGTTGCGGCGTCAAATGACCAGAGCAGCACACCTTCCTCCCAGGACAGCGTGAAAATACGATCACGGCTGTCGTAGGCAATGGAAGAGGCCGTTGTCGCATCAACCCGAGAACAGGCGTAATGCTGAAGTCAGAGCGGTGACGAAACCGGGCTGGCACCCAAATATGAACGCATGACTCATCCGCAAAAGAACCCATTCCATAGATGACTTTGGTAGTGTCGAGAGTTGCCGACGCTTCGGGCACGCAAGTCAAGTGGTGTTGACTCGCATCGAGTATGCTGCGAACGTCCAGACGGAAATACCAGCAACCGGCCACCTGACAGTGGTGGCCCGAACTCCACCACAAGCTCATTTTTATGTTATCGGGAATGGACTGAAATTAGAAGGAAACGGGCGGCTATTTACGGGGCATTTGGTGCCCAGCCGCTAAACTGTCAGAATATCTGTGCACTGTTGCATGAAATGGCCTGTGAAACAAAAGCTACCATTGGCGTCATACGTCGCAGTTACGTCAATCGCCCTTAAGATTCACTGGCTGGCCGCCCCGCGCATCTTCATATCTGCTGCAAAGACAGTCCGCCGATGAACATGCCGCCGCCACCAGTTACCGCGTTTCGCCGCGAACATCCTGACGCGGCCTTCGCCGGTCTGGCGGGACCGCGCCATGCGAGGCGGCGGGCGGCGCGGTGTTTCTTCGACACTGACCGCCCGCTCGGCGATGGCTCCACAAGGCATTCGCCCGCATTCCGGAGGCCATGTTGCTCCTTCGGCGGCTCAAGAAATATCTCGGGGGCCAGAAGGTTCGACGCCGCCGTGCTCGTCGACTCGCCGCTCTGAATCTGCCCATCGCCAAAGATCTGCCGCAAGCTCGGGCATTCCGGTGCTCTATTGCGTTGCCCCTCCAGACCTGGGCATGGGGCTGGCGGGCATGGCGCGGCAAACGCATCCGCCAGCGGGTTGATCGACTGGCCTGCATCTGGCCCTTCAGTGCCGCGCTTTCAGGCGCGACGGGATCTCTGCGTACGTGGGCCATCCATCCTTCGATCGCCTGATCGGTCACACGCACGTCGATGAGAATCGCGTCCGCGACCTCCGCGGCGACGCCAACCCGGTCACATCCACCATCCTGCCCGGCTCGCGCGCAACTTTGTGGTCAATGGAAGTGTTTCCGGGACGGTTGGAGATCGCTCGTTGCCTGCACTGCAGATGCCACACGCCCGGTCAAAGCTCAAATTCACTGAATCGTCAGCCGCCAACGGAAGAGTCAAGCACCTGATCGAGGAACGCACATGGGAGGGTCCACCGGGATCCCGCGCGTGGATGCCTTCCCGCCAGGTTCCGATGACCATCCTCGCCGGAGAGATGCCGATCGCGCCCGCCGCGATCCGAGCGGCCGATCGGGTGTCTGGTCGCATCGGGGACGATCACCCTCGAGAGTCGCCTCACCGCGCCCACGCCGATGATCGTGATGTATAACACAGAGTCGACGATGTATAACCTCGTGGGCCGCTGGATTGGCTGATCAGTACGCCGCACCTGTCAATCCCCAACATCCTCGCCGGTGGCCGCGTCGTTCCCGAAGTTCATGCCCTACTATCGCAGCCCCGATGCGATCACGGCGCGGCACCGTCGAGCTATTCTCAAATCCATCAAAACTGCAGAGAAGATGCGCACGAAGACCTGAAGGCGACGATTCAGCCCATGGTCAGACCCGGCGCGACCGCCAACGCCGCCCGCGAACTGAGCCACGATGATCGATCAGATTCCGGCTGCTCAGAGCCGCGACCGTAAGGAGGAGCGGTACCGAAGCGCCCGATGATCGGCGTCAATTCAAGCTCGATCCATAACGGCTTCGACCGACAATTCCCGCATACACTTGTGATCGAACGGGCATTGCGACGCATTCGCCGGAAGTAACAGGGCGAACACGGCAGGTCGAGCCGCAAGACATCTTCCACTCGATTGAACGGCCCCGTCCGCGCCCGGATTCGTCGGTCCAAACGGTGCCACCAGCAGCGACCGATTGAATGCCGCCGCGATGTGCATCGGCGTCCGAGTCGGCGGTCACCACGATGGCGGCGCGTTCAATCAGTGCCGCAAGTTGCCGCAGCGTCGTCATTCCGCACCAGATTGACAGCCGCCCCACCCGACGCGTTCGCAGCTTCGTCTCCAACCGCAATATCCGACGGTCTCTCCACCAGAACGCTTCGCATTCCGGTCCTGTCTCGAATCGCCGCCGCGACAAGCCCAAATCGCTCCGCCGACCAGCATTTTGTCTCCCACCTCGTGGCCGGAGCCGAGCACGGCGTAGTCCACGATCGCGGAAGACTCCCGCCTTTTTCAACGCTTCGCTCGCTCGCCGCGCTGATCGTCATCGCGCAGATGGATCGGCAAAACTCCATCGGCACATCTGCGAAACGAGCACGTTTGCCACGGCATAGTTCTTCGTCGCGGCGTGCGTATCGCGCGGTCGCGTGCTTTTGGGGATTTTGCAGTTATAGAAAAGGATGGGGCCGGCTCTCGTGCCTCGGCAAATCCGACCCGCGTCCCCGCCCCGGACTTGCCAGCGCCCGGGAACCCGCTGCGAAAAGACCCTGCAAGTCAATCACGAGATCAAATACTTTTGCACGCAATTCGCGTACAAACGACGTGAACTCCGCCGTGACTTTCACGCTTCGGCCCAGTTTCCCGAATCGCTTCCGATCAAAGTGAATGACCTCTGAAAGCGCCGGATCGGCGCTCGATCAAAATCAGCGAACGGCGTGGCGACCAGCCACGCGATGTGCGGCGTTCGGGGATATCGCTTTTTCGCAGACCATGCAGCACCGGCGGGGCGTGAATAATGTCGCCAGGGGAGCTGGGCTTGATGAGCAGGATGCGGCGGAAGTCGCGTGGCCAGAACACTCATGCCGGTAGTGTAAACGCCAGCGCGCGAATGATCCCGCGGAGGTCCTTGTATTGCCCGGTCCGGACGTGAGCCCGGCTGTTTCTTGAACAGATCGCTGACAGCCGCGCCCCTTGGTTCGAGCCGATCTCCACCAGCAGATGACCATCGCGGGCCAGCGGTTGCGGAACTTGACGATGCCAAGGCGCGAGAATAGATTTCCAGCCCATCCTCGCCGGCGAAGAGGGCAAGCGACGGTTCAAACTCGCGAACGTTTGGACGGGAGGCTCTGCCGCTCGCGCGGGACCAACATACGGCGGATTGGAGACGATCATCGCGAATCCGCCCGTCGGTCGCGCATCTGCGGTGAAGTATCGAGCAGATCAGCGCTTTACAAAATCGCGCCCGATCGCCGACGCCGTGCTTCGCGGCATTGCCTGCGGCGACGATCCGAGGCCGCCTGCGAAGATATCCAATGGCCGTCACAATCGCCCGCGGCTCGCCGGCAGCAATCGCGATGGCGATGCATCCCGACCCCGTCCCCACATCCAGCAATCTCAATCCGCTCCGCTTGTGATCTCTTTGCATCGCGCCGGCGATCCCGGTCGACCAGCGTCTCCGTCTCCGGTCGCGGAATCAGCACGTCGGGCGTGACCGCGAATTCCAGCGAGTAAAATTCCTTATGCCCAATGAGATATGCGGTCGGCCTGTGCTCTGCGGCCGCCTGTCGACCAGCTCGCGCAGCGACGCCCGCTGCTCGTCCGCTCGGACACTGGTCAAACCTCGCATACAAGCTCGATCCGCCGGCACCACATCACCTTGGCCAGCAGCAACTCCGCCGACGGACGCGGCTCGTCCAGCCCCTTCGACTCAAAATGCTCGCGCGTCCAGGTGAGCAGACGGCCGATGGTCAGGGAGCGGTAGTCCGGAGGCGTGTCGAGCGCCGCGCGTTGCGCAGTCAGGCACAGGGCTGCTTTGTGTCGAATAATCTTTGTTGGCAGTCAGATGCTAAATCTCACGTTCTACGACTGAACTCAATTTCGTATCGATCAAAACGCCTTCCCGGCCAGCAATCAGGTACAGCATCGTGGACCGCTATTGCGAAGGGAACAGAAATCTGAGCAAGCTCGAGAGTCTGGCTCTGAATTCGTGAACATACGCGTTTGTGCGCGGTTCACCAATCCCGGTTAGATGAATGGGCCGACCGACTTCCAGCGGACTCCAAGCACCTGCGACGCCGAACGCGGCAGTGAGACTACGGCGGAATCGAGGCAAGTACCGGAATGAGCAAAACTGGTAGGCCGAATTCTGAATTTCCGTTCGACAATTGGTACATGGATCACAGTAAAAATAGCTGGTCGCTTCCGGAGCCGCCCTTGCTAATCAACATGTAAGGTATCCGTCCATTGAATCTGCTCAAGAGATGTAATCATGTTGCGGTCGCTGCTGGCGCGCCTGTTCATCCGCTTCATCATCCGTATCACCATTTCCGATGACCTTTCGGTCATGAACAGCCACCCATTTGCCCTGGATATTAGTCGACAGATTCAACCATGCTCTGCAGAGCCAGTTGCTATCAGCTGTGTTAATCATTTTGCTGGTCCTGCGCCACTATTCCAATAGTCGGCTTTGGAATTCCATCGTCCTTACTCATACTCATCCAAAGCTTCTGCAACCGATCCATTTCCGCCTTGCTGCCCACAAACAATGGCGTGCGCTCGTGCAGGCTCTTGGGAATCTTGTCGAGTATTGCATTCGCCCCGTCCGTCGCATAGCCTCCCGCCTGTTGCGCGATGAATGCAATCGGATTCGCTTCATACAAAACCTGGTGCCCAGTGGGGACTTCGCCGTCGGCAGGTACAAGAATATTCCCCCGCGAAGCGAGTCCGATGAAAATCTGCCACCAGTGAACCGATATAGCGGCTTTATTAGCAGGTCCAGCCTCTTCGGTCTTGCACCATTGCAGATACTGGCGCTACCCTCGGGGAATGAATTGTAATTGCCCTCT
>ERZ1370068.6824-contig-5782_pt1 | contig 41062 bp, 70 predicted proteins | sample MGYA00561227_ERZ1370068 | MGnify/ENA primary metagenome ERZ1370068 (study PRJEB38410, sample SAMEA6850437) | metagenome | study: Metagenomic assessment of the ecological functions of the soil: analysis of the soil microbiota associated with the... | reverse complement strand
TTGTGCTTCGTTCGGTTACGTATTGCTTTCTTGAACTAAATATAAGTGGGATTTCCATTTGGCGAAGAGTTTGGTTGTTTGCATTTAAAAGATCTCAACCAAAGCCTTCCATTTCTTTCGAGAAAGTTGTCTTCCGGCTTTTATGGATTGCTGCCATGCAAGAGAACGAATTAGTTTTCTCTTTTTGAAAATTTCAGATCGTTACTGAAGTGTTTGAATTGCTCCAGCAAAGAATCGATCACTTGTTTTTCATTTCCCTGTGTTACATCAGCCGGTGTACCCTGGATAACAAAAGTGTTTTTGCCAAATGGCTCGATCATATAACCAAGTTGTTGCAGGTCATTCATTAATTCTTCTAACAAAACGGTATCTGCCGGAGCTAATTCAATTGTAACAGGAAACATGCTGCGTTGTGTTGCAACTGCTTTTCCTTTTGCCGCTTCCTGCAGTCGTTCATAAATTATTCTTTCATGAGCAGCTTGCTGATTGATGAGAATAAAACCGCTTGCAGTTTGGGAAAGAATGTATTCGTTATGAAGTTGAGTTAGGCTGCCATCGTGAATGGTGTCCCGATAGCTATCGAGATGAATGGTGAATAGGCTGAAGCCTCACTTGAATGATTGAGCATTGAGCATTGATTGTTGAACATTTTCTCCTCGACCCCTGACTCCCGACTCCTGACTCCCGACTTTCGTAGAAATCTCTCCAATGTTTCAGCTCACTTCTATTCGTTGGCTCAATAAAAATGTGCTTTATTTTTCTGTAAACCCTTTGAAGATAGAAGCCAGAAGTTGCTGCTGATTTTTTTCTTCAGTAAATGGTTGTTGAATAGATGATAGTTGTTGAATGGAAGCATCCAGTTCAAAATCCAAAGTAGGAGTGACGCTGAACTGTGCCAATGCATGTTTTACCGCAGCCTGCACAAAATGCATAAATTATCTTTTCATCTTCAAATTTTATTTCCTGTTTGGTTGGATGCACATTCACATCTACCTGTGTTGGATCAAGATCAATGAACAGTACATACATCGGAAAGCTATCTTTTGTGATCATTTCCTGGTAGGCATTCATCACCGCATGATTCAGGTAAGCACTTTTGATAAAACGATTATTGACAAAAAATACTGATCACCTCTTGTCTTCTTTGCCGTATCAGGTTTACCTACAAACCCATAAATATTCATGTAATCGGTGTCTTCTTTTACACTTACAAGTTTTGTGTTGTAAGTATTGCCTAGCAATTGAAGGATCCGTTGTTTTAAATTTCCGGCTTCCAAGATGAAAGATCTGTTGGTTATTTGCAGTAAGAGAAAAGAATATTTCGGGAAATGCCAATGCAACTCTTGTAAACTCATCCACAATATGCCGCATTTCTGCGTTATTGCTTTTCAAAAATTTCTTCGTGCAGGAACATTGAAAAATAAATTCTTCATCGCAATACTTGTTCCTTCAGTTACTGCGATAGGCTCTTGTTTTTTACAACACTGTTCTTCGATCTCAATATAAGTTCCTGTTTCATCATCAGTCTTTTTGTTTTTAATTCCACCTGTGCCACTGCAGCAATCGATGCCAATGCCTCACCACGAAATCCCATTGTTTTTATATGAAACAGGTCATCGATCGTTGTGATCTTGGAAGTGGCATGACGTTCGAAACTCATTCTTGCATCAGTTTCACTCATGCCGCCGCCGTTATCAATCACCTGCACCAGAGATTTTCCTGCATCATTAATAATAAGTTTGATCTCTGTTGCGCCGGCATCCACAGCGTTTTCAACAATTCTTTAACAGCACTTGCTGGTCTCTGGATCACTTCGCCGGCCGCAATTTGATTGGCATATATTATCTGGTAATAGTAAAATCTTGTCAGGCAATTCTTCGTAATTTGGGCTGCTAAATACGTTGATTATCTTAAGCATCCTTTGCATGAAAAATATTCTTTATTGTCGCTGTTGTCTTATTTCATCAATTAGTTTTCTCAATACAGAGAGCCGACTTTCTGCTGATAAATGGGTCGATAGTGTTTTTAATTCATTGACACCAGATCAGAGAATTGCACAATTGATGGTGATAAGGGCTCATTCTAATCTTGGTGCTGATCATGTAGCAAAAGTGACCAACGATATTCAACAATACAATGTTGGTGCTTTATGTTTTTCCAGGGCGGACCAATTCGCCAGGCGAATCTTACCAACTTTTACCAAGGCATTGCAAAAACGCCATTGATGGTAACGATTGATGGAGAATGGGGCGTTGGTATGCGTCTCGATAGTGTTACAAAATATCCTACCAGCTTACACTTGGCGCTATGGATAACCAGCGACTGGTTTATGAAATGGGATTAGCAGTTGGTGAACAATGCAAACGACTCGGTATTCATGTGAACTATGCGCCGGTGGTTGATATTAATAACAATCCTAACAATCCTGTTATTGGTTATCGTTCTTTTGTGGAAGACAGGGACAAGGTTATAAAATTTGGTATTGCCTATATGAAAGGCAATGCAGGATGCAGGTATCATGGCTTGCGCCAAACATTTTCCCGGGCATGGCGATGTTGATGTTGATTCACATCTTGATCTGCCTGTGATAAATAAATCGAGAGCAGAACTTGATTCAAATGAAATAAAACCTTTTCGTGAATTGATAAATGCCGGGATAGGAAGTGTAATGGTGGCGCATCTTTCGGTACCATCAATTGATACAGGCGAGCATCGTGCAACTTCTATTTCTAAAAATACAGTTACAGGTGTTTTAAGAAATGATCTTAGGGTTTAATGGCCTCACATTTACAGATGCGCTGGAAATGAAAGGTGTTGCAAAATATTTTCCCGGTGGCGTTATTTCTGTAGAAGCATTGATAGCCGGCAATGATATGCTTTGTCTTCCTGAAGATGTAGGTAAAGCGATCGAAGCGATAAAACAAGCGATTGATTCAAACAGGTTAAGTTGGGACCGATATTGATGCAAAAGTGAAAAAGTTTTGAAAGCAAAGTATCAACTTGGATTGAACCAGTTGAAACCGATTGATACCACTAATCTTCTTCAGTGATCTGAATGCAAAAGCAGATGCGATCAGGATGAAAGTGGCGAAAGAAACCATTACTGTTCTAGAAACAAGGAACTGGTAACTCCTCATTGCCATTAAAAAGAGTTATAAGGTTGCGTATATATCAATCGGTGATTCAGATCTGAATAGTTTTGGCAGCGAGTTAGGTGGAAACTTATAAAACAGAATACTTATTTACTTTTCATGGAAAGATGGAGATGATAAGGCGGATTCAATTTTTGAAACGGTAATTGATAAATATGATGCTGTCGTGATCTGGCATTCATAATTTCAGCAATCGGCCTGCAAACTAATTATGGTATTACAAATTCTTCTATTTCTTTATGGCGCAGACTTAATAAAGCAAACAGCATCACACTTGTTTTTGGAAATGTATTAGCTGCTCGCTAATTATTGTGATGCGAATGCGTCTGGTTGCTTGTCACCAGGATGATAATATAACTGAAGACATGTTGCTGCTGACCTGTTAAAAGGAAAGAATAGTGCGTCTGGTAAACTGCCTGTGAGAGTTTGCAATTTTAAAGCACGGCTATGGAATTGATCGTAGCAGCAGATTGAGAAACCGATCCTTCGTTAGAAAAAAATATGGATGGCACATGACCTATCGATTCGATCGTTACTGATGCCATATCACAAAAAAGCATTTCCGGGTTGCGTAGTTTTGGCTGTAAAAATGGAGAAATTATTTATGATAAAGCTTTTGGCAGTTATACAGTTGACAGAGACCATCAGCCTGTAGACAGCTTGAAAGTATTTTTGATCTTGCTTCGGTTACAAAAATCTTCTGCTACACGACTCTTTCTATAATGAAATTATAGCGAAGAAGGAAAGATCAAATTAGATAAGAACATTGGGCGATTATCTGCCATGGACACAAAATTCAGATGAAAGCAAACCTGCGGATCGAAGATATATTACTGCACGAGGGGTTGGTTAACTTCATATTTCTTTTTATAAAGAAACAATTGATTCGACAACAGGAACTCCTAATCCAGCTCTTTATTCATGATAAACCAAAACCGGGATATACAGTTAGAGTTGCAGAACATTTGTATTTAAAGAAATGAATGGCAGGATACAATGCTCAGCAGGATCATAAAAAGTGCACCGCCAGAGTTGGGAGATATTCATACAGCGATAATGATTTTATTTTTCTTGGAAAAATTGTGGAGCAGACTTTCAGGTGCATGACAGCTTGATCAATATGTACGAAAAACTTTTTACTCAAAACTGGGATTGGAAACAACCGGGTTCAAACCAAGAGAGCGTTTTGCAGTTAACGGGATCGTTCCAACCGAAGAAGAAAAATATTTTCGCAAGCAACTACTATGGGGGATGTGCGCATGATGAAGGTGCATCGATGTTTGGCGGCGTAGCAGCGAGCATGCGGATTTATTTCTGATGCCTACGATCTTGCAATGCTTTATCAAATGCTGTTGAATGGAGGAGAATTGAATGGCGAAAGAGATTTTAAAGAAGAAACAGATAAAATTATTTACAGCCTATCACAGTAAAGACAGTCGCCGTGGCTATGGTTTTGATAAACCGGAAAAGGACAATGTGACAAGAGAAGAGCCTTATCCATCATTAATGGCATCACCGCAAACATTCTGGACATACCGGTTTTACCGGCACTTGTGTGTTGGGTAGATCCAAATATGGACTCTGTTTATATTTTCCTCTCAATCGTGTGAATCCTTCAAGAAACAATCCTGCATTGCACAGTCAAATGTAGAGGAAGATCCAGGATACAATTATTGAAGCAATCAAAAATTAGTATGAAGCAAGTTATCTTTTGCACAGTTTCTCTATCATTTCTATAATCAGCTTTCACAGTTCAAAATGATCAGATATTATCAGAAAGAAAAATAAAGTCAGAGTATCAAAGACTCCGGTATTTAATTACAGATACAGGCTAATAAGGAAGTTATACAAACCTTTTTAGCAGGGCGGGAGATGATTCGCACCTACTTATTAGCGATGGGGTATTGGAATTCAGGTTTTCGTTGCAACAAAGGACAAAGATGGTAAAAAGTGATCAAACTTGTGCGATATGATTCACGAAACCAGGAAGACGATGGCATACCTATAAGTATAATAAGAACGGATCATATTCTCATTGAAATAATGGCCCAGGGCAGCAGGTACTATATCCATTAGCCAGGTATGATTAAGAAGGATCTTTGCATGGAGGAAGAAGTGGAGAGTTCTTACACCCTGGTCTATGTAAGGAACTCAAACGGCAAAACAGAAAAATTCTTTCTAAGACAAGAGACAATAAAACAGAAACGATAGCCGAAGATGTTTTATTTTGATAGGAATGAGGCTTGCAATAAAAGGAGAAGGAACAACAACAGAGGGAGGAAAACAGTTTATTTCAAATTACAATGATAAGCGTTTGGTATCCGAGGTGAAACTGTTGTTGAAAGATGAAAATGATAAAGAGCAGACCAAATAGTATTATTGGAGTATGAATTTTATGAATGAAGATTTATTTAAGCCTCATCAGCACTTCTTTAATATCATCATACTGTTCCCATGGAATAAAATGTTTGGCTCCCGGTAAAATTTTTACTTCAACTGATGGGGATTTTGTCAATTTCTTTTTTGCATATTCAACATTGCCAACAGGAACAAATGTGTCCTTATCGCCATGAATGATCCAAACCGGGCAGGTGATCTTATCCCATTCTTTATCTAAATATTTTAGATCCGTTTTTAAATAAACTAATTCCTCATTACTGGGGCGGAAAGCACCGGGCAAAAAATATTGTAAGAAGACCCATTCACCATAAATCGCCATCGTTCGGGCTTTTCTTCATCAGGGATCAACCGCTGCAGCAAGAAATACAAGTCCTGTAAATAAATTCTCATTGTCCATTTGAAGCTTAACGATCATCGGTCCACCAAGTGAATGACCAATTGCATACATCGGTTTTCCATTCTGAAAAAGATTTGACAAGAGGTCTTATCAACTTCGATTGATCATCTAAATTTTTGCATCGCCAAAATTGCTGTAACCAAAACCCGGACGATCGACGGATATCATCCTGTATCTTAGCCAGCAGATCTTTATCCTGCATATATCTTTCAAAAGCGGACCATCCACCCGGAGAACCATGTACAAAGAATAAAGTTGGAAATGTATCGTTGCCTGTTTTTGCATAATGCATATCAAATCCATCAACCTTGATGGTTTCAGTAGTCAGCACCACATTATTTTTTGAAAACTTTTCTTTCGCTTCGCTGTCACTCATGCGAAACTTCATACTGCATTGTGCAAACACAAGCCAAACGGTGATCAATATTAAAAAACCAATCAGCAATCGCCGGAAGATCTTTCGTTTCATTTTTCAAACCTACAAAGAAAAGAGACTGTGATTGTATGGTGGCTTACGAGTAGGTATATAAAGTAAAAGTATAAAGTTATGTTGAGCATTACACTATATACCTTATTTACTTTTATACTAATTACTTATCTCTTCTTGGTTGTTGAGGCGGACGATTCGGTCCACGTTGTTGGCCGCCTTGCGGTGGACGATTGGGATTTTGTTGCGGACCTCTTTGTTGATTTGGTCGATTGCCTCTGTTGCGGTCCTTGGTTTCTTGGGCCTTGTCCTCTGTTGTCTCTTGCTGTTCCTGTTTTTGTTTTCTTTTCTTTTCAGCTCTTTCAAGTGATTGCAAACTTATCTGGCCAACCAATTCTACAAATTCAGGTTCGGCTTCTTTTACTTTTGATGAAGTTATTTCAACAGCTTCCAGCTCTTCAGGAATTACTCCTTGTGCATTCAGCGATTTTATTTTTCTTACCCTTTCAATTGTAACCGGGTATTGTTTATTACTGTCGGGCAATACATACCACATCAGGTTTTTGAAAATATCTTTTTTATCAGCAATGCATTTCCTTTGGCCACCTGTATATTATCGCAGTTGTCAGGGAAACCTTGCAAGGCATCCAAATAAGTATCCAATTCATAATTCAAACAACACTTCAATCGTCCGCACTGACCACTGAGTTTTGTTTGATTGATAGAAAGATTTTGATAACGTGCCGCTGTTGTATTCACTGATTTAAATTCTGTCAAGCCATGTGCTGCAACAAAGTTCACGGCCACAACTGCCAATGCCACCCACTTTTGCACTTTCCTGTCTTGCACCGATCTGGCGCATTTCCACCTTCAACTTAAATTCAGATGCATATATTTTTATCAGCTCACGAAAATCAACACGACCATCGGCTATATAAAAGAATGTTGCCTTGCGACTATCAGCCTGCATCTCAACCTGGCTTATTTTCATATCAAGCTTAAGCTGCTTGGCAATAGCACGGCTGCGGATCACTGCTTCTTTTTCACGACTCTTGCTGTGTCTCCATGTATCAATATCACGGTCGCTGGCACGGCGCAGCACTTTTTTCATTTCCGGGTTATCTTCCTTTACCTCATGTTTTTCATTTGCAGTCTCACGATCTCACCTGTCAGCGATACTTCGCCAAGATCAAAACCGCTCACACCTTCCACACAGATCAGGTCGCCTTTTTCAAATTGCTGTAATGTAGTGTTCCGGAAATAATCTTTACGGCTGCCCTGGTTAAAGCTTACTTCTATCACCTTGCATTCATCAGACACAGCAGCCAGTGGCATGTTCATCAGCCAATCGAATGCATTCATACGGTTACATCCGCCGGTACTGCATCCGCCGTTGCTCTTACATCCGTTTGGTTTACCTGTTCCGCAATTATCGCAACCCATGAGTGAATTAAAAATTAATAATTAATAATGAAGAAATTGAGGAAGGTAATTATGAGCCCGGCTGCAGAATGTCTATTTAGCTTCCGTTGCGTCGCACTCTTGTACGTTCATATCGCTATGCAGCAGGACGCCGGCATGCCGATTAGAATTACTATATGTTGAAGTGAGTGACACAACAAAATTTGAATAGAGATTTACAGCTGACCACAAAATCCCTTCTCCTCAATCACTAACACCGTTCAATAACTCACAAACCAATGCTTCTACCGGTGTCAGGTTGCCAAAAATACAATTTTGTCCTGAATGATGTGATAAAGCTTAATAGTAAGGGCATGAAAGAGGATCTTGGCGTTGGCATTGCGTTCTATATAATATGTAGCCCGGTCCAGTTCTTCTATAATTGCCTGCTGCTGACTGATATCGGCAAGACGGTTCAGCCGGTCAGCAAAATCTTTTTCATTATCTGGCAGGTGAATATTGCTGCCCATGATCTTCGACCGGATGGATTGTTCGAGCAAATGATTGAAATATCGAAGGAACTGTTTCTGCTTTTCTCTTCCGAGCCTGCTTGTTTCTTCCACCCATTTGGTCTGGGCGATCGGACCTGTTTTAATGATTGAGTTCAGCCAGTCGCGGAGAATGCCTTGCCAATCTTCTTCTGCATGTTGCAACAATTGTAAAGCTTCACGATAATTACCTTCAGCAGTCGCAGCCACCTGTCTTGCTTTTGCCGGATCGATCTTACTATCAATTAATGCAGTTTCAATATCGGTCGTTTCAAGCATCGGGATCTTTATCATCTGGCAACGGCTGACTATAGTTGGCAATAACAACGATTCATTTTCTGCTACCAATATAAATAAGGTATTGGGTGGTGGCTCTTCGATCAGCTTCAGCAGTTTGTTGCCTTCAGCGCCAAGATATTCCGGCATCCACATGATGAGAGGACCTTGTATTCGCTTTCAAAACTTTTCAGACTCAGCTTGTGAATAATGTCATTGCATTCATTGGCTGTTATATTCCCTTGCTTATTTTCTGCGCCGATAAATTGCAGCCAGTCATACACATTTCCATAAGGATAATTATTTATGAATTCTCTCCATTCAGTTATATAATCAACACTTAGCGGAGGTGTGCCCGATTTTTTGTTACAACAGGATAAGATGTAATGAATATCCGGATGAACGAGTTGGTTTGCTTTTATGCAGGAAGGACAAATACCACAGGAATCGATTTCAGATTTTGAGATCTGGGAGTTCGGGAGTTGGATGAGTTCTTCACCAAATAAGTGAAGCGTTGGAATTTGGATTGTGATTTTGGATTTGCCTTTTTCACAAGTAAGGTATTGAGCTAAGAGCAAGTGCTAAGCGACAAGAGCTCCACTTCCTTCTTTACTTAAAAAAGCAAAGCATGGCTGAGACGATTGTGCTGAATTAATTCAACCAATTGTTGTTTGACTTCCTGCTGGTTTATGATCTTTGAGAATTGCATTGGGGCGAAAATAATTCTTCTTAAAATAAAAAAGCGTCCTGATTTATACAGAACGCTTTTCCCGATAGCTATCGGGATGGTAGGACTTCTATTAATTCAAATACTTTGTAATTTCTTCACTCATCGGGTTCACTTTGTTATGAAATACGGCAATTAATTTTCCGTTTTCATCCAATCAGGAATTTAGTGAAGTTCCAGTCAACAGGGTTTTGCAAATATCTTTTCCAAACAAGATCTTTTGAAGTAGTTCCTTGTTCTGCTTTTGCCAATTCTCTTGATTGTTCAACCAGCCATTTATAAATTGGCGCCATATCATCTCCTTTCACAGAAACTTTTTCTGCCATTAGGAAAGAAACACCATAATTCTTTTACAGAATTCTTGTATCTCGGTATTAGCTGCCGGGTTCCTGTTCGCCAAAGTTGTTGGCAGGAAAGCCAACGATCACTAATTTGTCTTTATACTTTTCATATAATTTTTCCAGGTCGGCATATTGTGGAGTATTACCACATTTTGAAGCTGTGTTAACGATCATTATTTTTTGCCTTTATAAGCAGAAAAATCGATCGGGCTTCCATCAAGTCCCGGCACTTTGAAATCGTAAATAGCGAGGCCTTCCAAGTGAGACTGATAATATCAGTGCAAGCAAGAATATTTTCATGATTTTATTTTTTAGAGGATAACAAAGTTAAGAAGCTCTTGTACTTAATTCCAATAATCTTTTACCACCAAAATCCTGCCGGTTATTGTCTTTTCATAACTCCCGAGATCAGGAGCAATACCAACAGGTCTTGGCTTACCATCCAAATCGATGGTTACACCAGCATTGGTTGCTTTGTTCTTTGCTGGAGATTCATCCTTTAACCGGAAATTATAAATTCGTTTTGAGGTATTTATAGTATCAAATGCCGGATATTGGTTGATTGATTATTCCAGCAGAAGTAATATTGGCAGGAGTGTTTTGAACTTTCCAGAGATTATAATCAAAATTCACATTGAAAGTAGTGCTGCCACTTTTTGCAACCACCACTTCATCCTCTACCGTTCCGTCTTGTCCCCAGAAAATACAATTGCGAAATACTGCAGTCAGAGCTTTGTGCATCTGGAATATTATTTACAAGAACATAATTACTTACATAAAGAACAGGATCACGATGAAGAATATAGCTATTAGAAAAGGTAGCAACAGTACAATGAGTAAATTGATAATCGCCACCTTTAGCAAGGATCACATTTTTGACCACAATTACTGATCAAACAATTTCTTGCTCTTATGCTGCTGTTGATAGCAATAATGCCGGCATCATAAGCATTGTCAATAATGCATTCGTTTAAAGTCAATTTTGGATTTATTGAAGGATCCAGGACAGCCAAAGCCTGGTAAGCATTTTTAATAACCGCATAATTAAACACATTGTCCTTGCTTGTACTTCTGAAATAAATACCCGGCCATCCACCGGGAAAATCATTATAAGGTTCATCAAGCCGGTCGCCCGCGGAATTGAACACGGTCAATGGTATCCTTTGCGCCATTTACTTCTAACGTGCCATCAACAATTATCGGAGCATCAGCATGTACATAAATGCGGCAACCTTTATTAATAGTAAGTTTTTATTTGCATCAATTGTTAATGATCCAAGGATCACATAAGGCAGATCATTATTCCATATTTCATCAGCGGTAATTTCTTTATCGCGGTAAAAATGTGCATTCTGTCCCCATGCTTCTAAATTTACCTGCCTGATTTGTGCCATTATAATTTATCTGTATGCTATCCTCTAACAATAAAAGGAATATTGGCCGCATTTTGATTAATGCTTACGGAAACAAAAACATAAACACTGTCATTTGCTTCTATTTCAATATTTGAAACTTCAGGTCCAATAAAACCATCGGCATTTATTTTAAAATAAGAACTGTTGCCGCCCATCAGTTTAATAGAGGAAAGACGAAGCTTTCTGATCATTCTCATTTATTATTTTAAAAGACTGGGTGATCGAGCCGGTTGTGGTAAAAACAGTATCAAATTTTAATTCTTCATCTGAAAGAGTGACTTGCGCATCAGGGCTTGTAATGAAAGATTCCTTCTTGCAGGCATTAAAAGGATAAGAATGGATATCGAAATAAAAGGAGGTTCTTCATTGATGTCAAAAGTAAAACGAAGTGTTTGAAAGAGGAAATGATGATGGATATATTTACAAGAAAGAATTAACGATTGGCGACTACAAAGAGTAGCAACAGATAGTTTTACGTTTTCTGCTGTTAATAGTTCATTTCCGCATGCTTCAAGTGTAGCACCGGTAGTAACTACATCATCCACCAACAGTAAATGTTTATTTTGAATGGCAACTGGATCTAATAGCTGAAATTTTCCTTCGATATTCTTCCATCTTTCAATTCTTCCTTTTTTGGTTTGGGTTTCTGTATGCTGTGGTCTTGTGATCACTTCTATTTAAAACCGGGATTGACAAAATTTCTGCCATTCCTTCACAAAGAACTGTTGCCTGGTTATAGCCTCTCTTTTTTCTTTCGATGGAAAAAGCGGTAACGGAACCAATGCTTCTATTTCATTGAAACGGGTAGCATTTTTTAAAGCATTTCCCATCAATCTTCCTAATTGCAATCCAAGATCTTTATTGCCTTTATATTTCAATTGATGCATCAAGATGCTGAACAAGTGATTCTTTTGTAAAATATAAATGAGCAGAAGCATTTATTATTGGCAATCGTCCCCAGAAATCTTTTTCAACAGGATTGTTTGGATGAATTTCAAAATTTGTTTCAGGTAAGGAAGAAAGACAATCGAATACATAAACGACTTTCAATATTCAGCAGGTCACTACCGCACCCATCACAAACATGAGGAAAGACAACATGAAGTAATGATTCTTTTATTTCTTTGAAAGCTGAGGTATCATCAAATTGATTCTGCGATTAAGATCCCATTTAGCAGATTTAGAGCAACTTTAAAATAAATACCTGATACAGCTCCTCTACCTGTCCCATTGTCACAATTTCAATATTGAATTTTTGTTTTGCCAACCCTTTCTGATTGTATTTTGAAACAATGATCTTTTCAAACCCAAGCTTTTCCGCTTCAGCAATGCGTTGATCTATTCGGTTCACTGCTCTTATTTCACCACTTAATCCAACTTCCCCGGCAAAACAAATATGTTGGTGCAATGGCGTGTCCTCAAATGAAGATAAAAAGAGCACATAACACTGCAAGATCAATTGAAGGGTCTTCAATTTTTAATCCGCCGGCTATATTTATAGAAACACATCTTTTACTCCAAAATGAAAACCACCTCTTTTTCTAATACTGCTAATAATAATTGTAATCTTCTCAGATCAAAACCACTTACTGTTCGTTGCGGTGTTCCATAAACAGATTGAGTGACCAATGCCTTGTATTTCTATTAATAATGGCCTGCATGCCTTCAATTGTTGCGGCAATTGCAATTCCACTTAATTGATCTTCTTTTTGAGTTATTAATATCTCACTTGGATTCGTAACTGCCCGCATTCCTGTATCGCGTCATTTCATATATGCCCAGTTCTGATGTACTGCCATAACGATTTTTCAATGTTCTTAAAATGCGATAGGCATAATGACGATCACCTTCGAATTGCAAAACGGTGTCAACCATGTGTTCCAGGATCTTTGGCCCGGCAATAGCCTCCTTCTTTAGTAATATGGCCGATCAGGAAAACAGGGGTGTTTGTTTCTTTGCAAAAACGCTGAAACTCGGAGCACATTCACGTATTTGAGATATACTTCCGGGATGAATCAATATATGGTGTTTGTAATGTTTGAATTGAATCAATAATGACCAGATGCTGGTTTTAGTTTTTTTATTTCCTGGAAAATGATCTGTGTGGATGTTTCAGTAAGTAAATAAAAATTTCTCATTTGAAATATTCAATCTGTCTGCACGCATTTTTATTTGTTGCTCACTTTCTTCACCACTTATATAAAGAACTAATTTCTATTCAGACCAGTTTTAAACCAGTTTTGTAAAAACAAAGTTGATTTGCCAATACCTGGTTCTACCTGCAACAAGTACAATACTCCTGGAACAATACCACCACCTAATACACGATTCAACTCCATCATCACGCAGTCAACAATCCTTTTTCTTCATTGCTTTTTATTTCACTTAGTTGAATTGTCTTGTTAGTTCTTTCAGTTGTTTCATTATAATGTTCCCAGCCATTATTTTTTGCAGTTTCTTTTGTATTATTTCTTCAACAAAGCTGTTCCATTGATTGCATGATGGACATTGACCGATCCATTTCTACACTTTCATATCCGCAGTTTTGACAGAAAAAAAGCTTTTTTCACTTTACTCATAAAATAAAGTTAGGTTTTCGTCAAACATCTGCATCTTGTTTTAAAAGAAAGTAATTTTCAAAAAAATAAATCCTTAGAATAAGATTGATAAGATCAATAGAAGAAATGAAAATAAAAAATGATGAATAATAGAAGACAAGTATAGTAGTAAAAAGGGCCAATCTTGTCGATTGACCCTCTTACTTACTAACCCATTAAATTCTGATACTTAAGTTACAATTCTGACTCACATTTCAAAATAATTTTTTCTGCCTGTGTATAACTTTTAGATTAACTTGTGCAGCTAGCGAGGTTTACTTATACAAGACAACCAGAAACCTATGTAATCATGCTAAAAACAGATTGTTATGTAGGAATTCTTTGTAAATGAACGGACATTAACGTCTTTTGACTTAGACCCAATTTTATTTTAATGTCAAAAAGACTGTAAAAATCAGACAGTAAGTTGCCTTTTTTACACTTTAAAAAATGGAACCAGCTTTGATATAATTTCCTTTAAAACAAATTAATATGACACCAGGAATTATGCTTGTCTCTTTATTATTTATAGGTATCAGTTTGATAGTTTCAATGATACTTAAGGGCAAGTTTTCAAAGTATAGCAAAATACCTCTTGCTAACGGAATGAGTGGAAAACAGGTATGCAGAAAAATGTTGCGGGAAAATGGGATATATGATGTGAAAAGTCACCGCCTCGCAGGGTTTTTATCTGACCATTATAATCCAGCAAACAAAAACTGTAAATCTGAGCCCCGAAGTTTATGAAGGAACCAGTATTTCGTCTCGCGGCTGTTGCAGCTCATGAGTGTGGTCATGCTGTTCAGCATGCCAGATTCTTATAGCTGGCTCAGCGATGAGGAGTCGTCTTGTACCGGTTGTTCAATTGACTTCAAACCTTGTAAATATTGTATTATTAATAGAGTAATTCATGGCAGCCTCTGGTAATACAACCTTGTTATTGGTAGGTATTGCAATGATGGCGGTTACCGTTTTATTCACGCCTGATCGCTCTGCCTGTTGAGTTTGATGCCAGCACGAAGAGCACTTGCCTGGTTAGAAACAACCAACGTAACAAATACTACCAGAGTATTCCAAAGCAAAAGACGCATTAAAATGGGCCGCGATGACTTATGTGGTAGCGGCTTTGCAGCAGTTGTTACTCTTGTACAATATATAATGGTATATCTCGGTAGCAGGGACCGAAACTAAAAAATTGATTAAAGGCAAGATTTATTTCTTCAAAGGCCGTGCAGCATGATGCGCGGTTTTTGGTATCATGATACGTTAGCTGAATCAAGAAATCTTATATTTAGGGTACGCGATCACTTCACATCACTAAACTACAAATCATGAGAGAAAACGAAATCGGACTCAGTCTGTGGTCTCCACCGTTCTAACTACCAATCTGGCATGTTTGGTCACGCGGCGACAGTCTGCGCCTGATTCAGGTAAGGTCAACCGATGCTGCGCAATACCGATCCCAAATGCTTCTGTAAAGGAAAAGGGCACTAAAAATGGTGTTACCGCCAGCTCAGCGAGGCGCCTTTACTATCAAAGTAAAAAACAACGCGACTTTAATTATCCAGCGCAATTGGTTTTGAAACACAGGAAGTAGCCGCTACTGCCAATGTTTCCGTATATCTATGGCGGCTGATATCAGAGGTCTGAGCAGAAGTGAGTTGTTACCCGGTACGGGATGCAGCTACCTACACCAACAACGAAAGCTGCTATAGCAGGTAGAGAAGCATTTCGGCAGACAAATTGCCGGCTGCTCCTACCGCTTCTCTTGATCAGGCTCTTGTAGGAAAAATTGCGGAGCTCAGATCGGTTCTCGTAAATGGTAACTCCCGGTCAGCCAACGAACATTCTTCTAAGAGAGTATCAACACTTTAAGAAGCGGAACTTTCCAATGATCTTATTGGATGGCATTGAAGTAGAAGCTACTGATTTCAATTCATTAGATGTTAATTCGATCGAGAAGGAATTAGTGATACAGGGAGCTGCAGCAGCTACAATGTACGGTGCCCAGGAGGCGCCAATGGAGTTATCCAGTTATTCAGCAAAAGGAAGAAATGGAAATTGAATATTGATATTTCTTCAAGCATTGCTCAAAATTCATTGCTTAACGTTGGAGATCTTCATAAAGCTTTTCATCACAGTCTTGTCACAGACGCTAATAATAATGTAGTAAATAGCTCTGGTGTTCCCTTGGTTTTTGATCAAATCTCAGTCATTATAAAGAAAATGTTGGTTTGGAACAGTTTGGACCCAACAAATAATAATATAAAAGATTATAATAAGAACCTACAGTATTATGATCATAATAAAATGTTTTTCCAGAATGCTTTAACTTATAATAATTCGATCTCAATAAATGGTTCAAAGAGACAGGCTTGATTTCAATATTACATGGTTCTGATACCACGGCAGGAAAGTGTTTTTAAAGGCAATTGGAAAATATGCAAGGAGCAATTTTATAGCCAATGTTGGAATAGAGCCTATAAAGAATCTCTAGATCAGGATCACCTGACTACAATTGGTGTACACAAAAATACATTACTGGACGGAAACCGGGCGGTACAATTATTATTGGTCGCATTGAATAATTCAAGGCCATTTGCAAATTACGACTACACAGGTCCGGATGGTAATTATGGCGCTTCCACTTTTGGTGATGCAGTGGGCTGTAAATGGTTATAATCCCAATTATCAAAACCGATATGAGTCATCCTGATGATGAAAAATTGATCTGATCCAGAATATCAGTGCAAACTATAAATTTCTGAAATACTGCTTTGAAGCAGATGTAAAATATGGCATTAACTACTCAAAACCAGGATATTGTTTACCGAATAGATGCACAGGACAATAATCTAAATGCAGATTACTGGGATTATTGGTTGGAATATTATTCTCCACGTTATCAAGTGCTGGTGCTCCAAATAAACCAAGTGAAACAGGATTGAAATTAACAGGCAGGCTTTATAAAACAACATTCCAGAATTTCTTGCCCTCTCTTACGATAAGATTGGATCTGGAAAAAGATTTTGGGATCAAGCTACCTATCAAATCAACTACTTACGCTGCGTATGATTATCGTAAAAATATATCCACTTCATTTTCTTGCTTATGGATTGTAGATGCTCCTGCATTTACTCCTTTTACAATGTCGAATATGGGTGCTTATAAAGTTGTCACTGATTACAAAAACTCCATTTATTACTTATGGCTATGTTGTAGATGAGAAATTAGATTGGGGGAGAGATTGGCGGTATATCTGGTGGATTCAAGAACAGACTATTCATCTGCGTTCGGAAGAGGTTCCGATCCTTTTACATTCCCACATTTTTGGTGCATATTTAAGAGTTGTCTTCATTTAATTTCTGGAATGGCGGAGCTCTCAGGAAATATATTCCCTGAATTTAAAGTAAGAAGTTCTTTTGGTAGAAGCAGGTATTCAGCCTGGACCATTCGATCGTTACATAACACTCAATACAAATAGCATGGGAGATAACGTTGCTTTTGTATTTAAAACAAAAATCAAATCCTGACTTGAGTGTTGAGGTTTCAAGAGAAACAGAGATTGGAGCCGACCTTGTTACTCAAAGGATTTAAAGGGAATTGGTTTAGCTAGCTTTAATTTATCAGGAACTTCTTGGGATAAAAGCAAACTGACAATGCGATCCTGGCCCTACGGATGCAGCACCTTCTACCGGTACTGCAGAGTACTGGCATCATCGATAACGCATTTCGGATTAAGCGCACAGTGGCCTGCAGATGTGCTATGAGCACCAGGTGACTATACTTCAAGAAATATCAAATGGAATCTCACTGTCTAACTTCAGCGAAGCAGACATCCAGAGATCAGCCGCTGTAAAAGACGAACCGGTAGTGACTACTCTTCTAACTCTAGCGCCGGAAGTTCTCGGTTTATGCTATTGGAAGCAGGATAGAAAAAGATCGGTCAGCTTGTTTGGTTATTTTTATGTTGCATGCGGTTGACGAGATCAATCCACAAGCAGCAGGTGATTACTATATGCCAAAAGCTAGACCAGCCAGAATTTGCTGTAAGCTAGTAACGGATGGGTTGTTTATTCTAACCCTACAGATTCCCACAACTTTACAAACAGCCCTTATGTTACACCTGATCAGTAACAGTTTTCGGCGATCCTAATCCCTACAAGAAAAGTTTCAACATGTCATTTATCCAATGAGGGTGAATATCAGCAATTGGATAGCTATTGGGGGTGCAATTTGATTGGGTTTACCAGAGGAGATGTCTATACAATCAAACAAAGAATGGATGTATCGCGACCAGAGTATTCCAACAGGCGACTTCATGATAATGTAATTTCTGTTGGAAACTCAACAGAGTGCGTGGACCGCTGCATTCTATCGTGGGGTATATGCACAAGTATCAAAGAAATGGAACAAAAAATTATTTCTATGAGGACGCCGAGGAGTTTTGGGCGTTTAAGAAATCTTATCTCTCGCAATAGATCTTGCTACGTTTGTTAATGTCAATGGTGATCCGCAAGAAATTCAGTTGGTATTCACCGGCAGAAATGTTGCAGCCGTCACCCAACTTACACACTGGCATGGATCCGAGGAGATCGAGACCACGGAGTTTTTGCCTACAATTCAGCTTGGGATAGAGGTGTTGACCGCAACACTGTTCCGAGATGTTTAAATCTTTCCAGGTACAGGGACTTCTTAATCTTGGATTTTTAATTATTCTCGATGAAACTATTATGAAAAAAAATATTTTAATTTTTATCGCATCTATACGGTTGTTCTTGCTTCCTGCAAGAAGAACTCGATGTAAGGAAATCCCAACGAACCTACGCCGGAGGCCTCTGCCAAATGAGCAAGAGATTATTTCGATCTGACAGGGAGGGGATTTATGTAAATGGATTCCAAGGATCTGAAAATACGAGTGGCGTGGCGTTTTCGAGTTCTACTCGGTCAGAGCCATGGGCTTTCATGAAATGCTGGGAGATGTGATTGGTGCAAAGAAGCCGCCAGCGCTCACCGTTCGAGAACCAGATTGCTGGTTGCCCGGATAAAATAACACTGGACAATGGTACCACGGTACTTCTGAATCCCAATAATCCTAACAAGTGGTACGCAATTCCATCGCACGGTAAATAAAAATGATCAGCAGGGTTAACCACATCTTTATGAGTGGGAACTTATTCATATAATACAAATTGCAGCCGCCAATAAAGTCCTCGCCATTTTACCGGATGTTGCAGTTTTTCCGGAAATTCTGCAACCAAGCTCGCAACAATGAAAGCACGTGTTGTCATTTCTGGAAAGGATATGCCTATGGCCGTATCGGCTCCATTTTTATGCGGGTATTATTAATGATGATGCTGAAGGCGGCACCAATGGTGATTACGTTACTAAAGAAGCAATGATAGCAGAATCTAATAAACAGTATGACCTGGCAATTGCTGATCTTAATGCGGCAACAAGTACCGCAGATTATGGTGCGATTATTGGTAAATTGATCCCATCATTTTGCAGGGTAGGAAAAGGATTGGCTCCTACTACCGCAGTGATGGCTCCGGAACATCCAGTACACTTAAGGCGAAAGAAATATTCCTGGTGAATAAGACAGTTGCAAGATTATGGCTGCTGGTGATTGGAGTTCCTATCTTGCTAACATTAACCAATGCTGGTTTTACTGCCAGGGAGATTATATTTTTCACAGGAAGAACTAACAGCAACCGGAGATTTTCTGCCTTGCCATCTTCTGTGCGCCGCAGTTTCATCACGAGTACAAAAGTAGCGATCGATCCAGGTGGTGGTGGGTTTAAATTAAGTGAACGGTGGGTTCCAGGACTTTAAAGCCGGTGATAAACGTTTTACTAATAATGTAAAAACTTGGCGCAACATCGGATCGGCAACGGCGATATGAAGTAATGCACATTCAATACAAGATATACTTTCGCCTAACTGGCGGTAATGAGTGCAGCAGGAACCTACGTCTATGCAAACACAGCTACCGAGTGTAATTTGAACTTCCTCTCACTATGGCGCCTATGAAGAGAACGCATTGATGAAAGCAGAAGCATTAATATAACTCCGCCTGCCAATAGACCAGGGGGGCTAGCACAAGTTGATGCAGTTCGCACCTACATGGGCGCAGGTCTTGCTGCAGTTTCTAGGAACAGGATTAACGCTTGCACAGGCCAAAGAAGAATTGCGCAAAGAAAGAAGAATAGCTCTTGCCTTCCAGAGGGTTTGTCGTTTTATGATGCACGCAGGTTTGAAAATAAGCGAAAGAACCGGTTTCTGGCTGGTGGTGGCAGAACGGGTTGTCGCTGGCCACATTCCAACCAGCGCTGTTGTAAATACAAATGCGCACAATTGAGTATGGATTTACCTTGATTACTGGGATGTGCCGGATAATGAGTTGGCATATAATCCCTCCCGCTGCAGGAAGTGCGCCAGCGAAAATCCTAAACAAATGATTATTTTGGTTTTGCAAGAAGAGACCACCTTTGAAAAAGGGGTCTCTTTTATTTTAAAGAAAATAATGAGAGTCATTCTTTTTATTCTGTGGATTGGATTATCTGGGTTTGTCAGCACTATCCTCGCAAGGAAGGACAAATAGAGGGGAGCGGGCGACGCTTGGTGCTGACAGCGCGCTAAACTGGGACGATCAATTTATTATCGATTTGAGTAAAAATAGGGAGGTTCGTTTTCATTCTTATTATGAAGGGCACAGAGGGAAATCCTATTTTTATAGAAAGCTTTCGATCCTCAACTATCCAAACTTGTTTCGGGGTTGGAATTTGATAATGTGACAGCACGGTTTGGACGCAGCACAACACAAATGAGTCGCAGGTCAAACTAAATGGAGATACTGCGAAAATGGTACTTCCGGGAAGTATTGCTGAGATCATTTTTTTTATGACGCGGATTCAATTATTTGCCTCAGTGGATATAAATTTCAGACAGGATATCCCGGGGATCGTTACAATTTAAATAGAAATAATTTCTACCAGGTTCTTTCGGACGGAAAGGTCACATTACGCTGAAAGATCTTCCATTAGAAGAAGTAAGTAAAGGCAAAAATGAAATGATCAGGAGCAATAAGCAGTCAATTTGATATTTATGAGGATCATTATCTTCTATGTGAAATATACGAGATGAAACGGGTGAAAAAAAGATAAAGAATACATACTGAACCTGCTTGCGGAATAAAAGGGAAAGAACTGGAGACCTATACTATCAGTTCAACAAATGAATTTTAAATCGGTGGACTCAATTGCAAAAGCTGATCTAGGTGCTACAGCTTCTTTATAATTTCTCTCAGAAGCTATCACCAGACAGGAACAGGGGAACCGGATAAGCCCACATTGTACTAGCCAAGATTCAAATTAATAAGCCAAACTATTACCGGCAATACCTTGGTGAGGAAATACAGACCATGGCATTAACCGAAATCAATTTATCAGCCCTATAGCTCCTTGATATAGAGAAATGATTCATTTTGTTTTAACGGCCGTGCAGCAGATGATGCACGGCTTTTTTGCCCTAAAAAAGTTGTTGGAAAATATAGAATTCCTATATTTGGGCCACTTCATTTCATTCACAAAACTAACACACAGATGAGAAAAATTGCCTCACTGACTTGTGATGCTAATGCTATTTCAGGTATGTAGCTTTTAGTCAAGACAGGACTATTACCGGAGTTGTTAAAGATGAAGCCGGGCTCGTAGTTCCAGGGGCTTCAGTAAGAATCAAAGGAACCAAAGTAGGTACCAGCAGCGAGACAACCAGGGTCATTTTCTGTTATCCAGGCCAAGGCAGGTGATGTCTTGCTGATAACAGCTGCTAGGAACAGACCCTGCAGAAATTAACTGTAGGTTTAGCTTCCGATGCTGTTGCAATCACTGTTAAAAATACGATTGCTACAGGAAGCGAAGTAGTAGTAACAGCTTTGGGTATCAAACGGCAGGACAAGGCATTAGGATATGGAGTTTCAAAAGTTGATCCTAATAGCCTTTTACAAAAATCAGAACCAAATGTCTTAGCAAGTCTTGCTGGTAAAGTACCTGGTGTAGATATCAGGGGCGGCCAGGGAGCCCGGGTGCAGCTGTTCGTATTCAAATCAGGGGAGTATCTTCTTTTAATGGAGGTGAGCCTTTGATCGTTGTGGATGGTATTCCTTATAGTAATAACCTGGTTAACACCTACTAACCCTTTTGCAGCGGTGGAGGAACTTATGGTTCTGGTTTTGGAGATCTTGACCCTAATGATATTGAGATCAATCAATATCTTAAAGGGCGCTGCAGCTGCAGCATTGTATGGTTCAAGAGCGGCCAATGGAGTATTATTGATCACTACTAAATCAGGAAGCCCCTAGGAAAGGGCAAAAATCACTTAATGTAACTTACAAAACAGGTTATAGCATTGAGAAAACATAGCTGCAATACCTGAGTTTCAAAATCTTATATGGAGCTGGTGCTAATTTCGCAGTGGCAAGCTCTAACGGTTCATGGGGAGCAAAATTTGGAAAGGGTGTTATTTATGGAGGCTGGAGCTGCTAATACGCCCTGGCACTATATTGTCGGTAACTTCTGCATCAGGTATTGACTCTATTCCTGCCACAACATGGGCTACCATGTATGCAGTGCTTATCCCTGAACTTTTTCCCTAATGGTACGACTTAGCATATAAAGCCAGTACCGGAAAACGTATCTTCTTTATTTAATACAGGAAGCCTGTTTGAAAATTCAGTGGGTCTTAGCGGCGGTGAGGGAAATACACTTTTTAGTATTACACTTTCACGTGTTGATCAAACAGGATATATTACCAACTCAAGCTATAATAAAACCAATATCAGCGCTGGTGGACAGACAAACATTAGGTAAACTTACAGTAGGAGGCAAGTGTTTCTTATGCCAGGTCAAAACAGATAGGTGGATTTATTGGTCAGGCTCAAAGCTTCATATCACAGTGGGGTCGCACATATACAATGGCGCGGAACTGGGATATTACAGGATGGCCTTCAGAAGACAGAGGCCGGGCAAACAAATTGGTTTTAATGATGGTCAGTATACCAACCCTGTATGGGGTGCCTACCATAATACCATTACTTCTATTGATGATCGTACAGTTAGCAAACGCCAGAGGCTTCTTACAAGTTCAGTAACTGTTGTCAGGGTTGACTATAATGCCGGTATAAATAGCTATGCGCTTTTTAGAGACCAGATCATTGACAAATCTTCTTATGGGAAGTACGGCGATAATGCTTTGGGTAATACTTACCGAAGTTGTTAATAGGAACACAGGAAATTCAATCTACATTAGTAGCCGTAATTACACCTAAGATACGGAACTAACTTTACTTTAGATGTTAAATTAGGTAATGATGTTAACCAAAGAACTTCACAGGCTACAGCAGGTTCAAGGTGTTAACTTTGTTATTCCCGGTCTCTATAATCTTAGAAATACTTCCACAGCAACGTTTCAGCTCTGATAGGGTGAGCAAAAGAAGATTGGTAGGCTTCTTTGGTGATGCCTCTACTCGGGTACAAAAATTTTGCTTTTTAAACGTAACAGCAAGAGAAGATCTTACTTCTACACTTCCATATAAAAACGCCCAGTATTTTTATCCCAGGTGTTTCCGGTTCATTGATTTGGACAGAGGCATTTAAACTTAAATCCAGCTGGTTAGATTATGGTAAGATCCGTGCAGGTTATGCAAGGGTAGGTAATGATGCGGCACCTCACAATGGTGAAGCTATTTTTGACCTTAACTCCGCCGGCTTCCTGGGTCAGCCTTTAGCATCAAGGGGTAGTACTACGCTACGATCCGGATCTTACACCTGAGTTTACCAGGGAACTTGAGATCGGTACTGAAATGCGTTTCTTTAAAAGAAGAATTGGTTTTGAAGTTACCTATTACAATAAAAATCTACTGACCTGATCTATTCCATCAGCTTTGCCTGTAGACTACAGGCTATACTTCAATTCTATACCAACCTTGGTCAGATCCGTAATGAGGGATGGGAAGCAGCTCTCGATCTAAGACCCTGTGGCCGGTAAGAATTTCACATGGGATATAAGAGCGATCTTTACCAAAAATGAAAATACAGTTGAGGAACTCGTACCAGGTCTCACAAGAGACCTAGCTTGGCGGATTTAACTGGATAGAAGCTGGGTTTCCTTATGGTTACTTGAGAGGAAGTCATTCTGCCCGTACCGAGGATGGAACGTTGTTGATCAATCAAACATCAGGTATGCCATATGCTTGATCCTAATGATGATATGGTGGGAGATCCAAATGCTGACTTTAAATTAGGTATTACCAACACTCTTTCCTACAAAGGATTTCAGTTGAGTGTTCTTTTGGATTGGACACAAGGTGGTGATTTCTATTCTGAAACTATTAATGGTATGTTAGGAAGAGGTGTAACAAGTGATACTAGAAGACAGGGAAACAAGCCGTGTTATTGAAGGCATTTACGCAAATAATACTCCAGTTACTAGGCGCTGATGGTAGAAACCACTATACACCTTTAATGGTTGGTGGTAAACCGTACCAAACCAGACAAGAGTTACAACCAATGACCTTTTTTTCACACCTACAGGTACCGGGGCAAGTTTTGCTACCAATGGAGCATTTGAATATGCTGTATTCGATGGTACCGTATACAGATTGAGAGAAGTGGTTTTGGCTTATAGCCTTCCTTCAAGTATCGTTAAGCAAACTCAAGTTAACTGCTGTTACCTTTTCGGTGAGCGGCCGCAATCTTTGGTTCCTGGCTCCAAATGTGCCTAAATACACACATTTTGACCCAGATATCAACTCTGTTGTTATCGCGTAATACACAAGGAGTTGAAACCGGAGGTGCACCAAGTACAAGAAGAGTCGGTGTTAACTTAAACATAACTTTCTAATCTTCACGAATAAATTTTTAATTATGAGAAGGAAAAATCATTTTATATACTCTTTTACAGCATTGATAATGATTGTGGCTGGTGTAACAGGCTGCAAAAATTTCTCGATGTAAATAAGAATCTTAACGATCCTACCGCTGTGCCGGTATCGCTGCTGCTAAGTAATTGTGAGCGGAATATTGCTCAATAACATGGCGTTAGGATCAGGCCTCGGTGGTACTATGTCTATTTATACACACCAAACCACAGGCCGTGTAGGCGCAGACAGGTATGGTGCAGGTTCAGCCGGATGGGATGGTCTGTACGCAGCTATTGCCAACCTTAATGTAATTATTAAACAGGGAACCGCCGAAACTCGTTTTGCATATGCTGGTATTGCTAAAATATTGAAGGCATACACATTTAGTATCCTGGTAGATGTTTATGGCGATTGTTCCTTATTCTGAGTTCGATCAATTTGCAGATGGAATAACACAACCGAAATTCGATAAGGGCAAAGATATCTATCCACAACTTTTAACATTGATTGATGAAGGTATTGCTGATATAAATAACACGGCGCCTAACGCTTCAAAGCCTGGAGCTGACGATTATATTTATAAAGGAAATACCTGCTAACTGGATAAAAGCAGCCAATACCATTAAGCTTAAATTGTATACACAGGTAAGACTTGTTCAGGATGTTAAAGACACAGGTAACAGCATTACTGGCAACTCCTGCAAATCTTATCAATTCACAGGCTGAAAGTTTTATGATGCCATACGGACCTTTTGGTACTACTGATGACAGGCACCCTGCTTATGGTGATTATAATGCTACACAGCGCGGAGGACAACTTTTTAGCCCATGGCTGTATGAGATCATGAAAGGAAGGAATGCCAATATTCTAAACGGAATTGCCGATCCAAGGATCCCTTATTATATCTATAACCAGAAATCAGCACTCGGGTGGCTCAAACCGACTCCTGAAAACTGTACCGAATACCGTGACGGTGGATTTATTATCCATCTTGTTTGGTTCAAACGGAAATTGCCGCGATGGTTCTAACAGTCAAACCTATTCGCTGCTGGGTTTATATCCTGCAGGTGGTCGCTATGATGACAGGTGCAGCAGTAGCCATTAACTACGATAGCTGCACTAAATGCAGGAACAGGTGCACTGCCACATCAGTTTATCACTTATGCAGACCGCCTGTATCTTGAGGCAGAACTGATTCAATGCAGGAGTGGCTCACCGGTGATGCAAAAAGCGGTATTCAGCAAAGCATTGGATGAATCGTTTGTACAGATGGATTATATCATTACTAATTTTATTAAACCAGGTTCTGCAGGTGCTCCACAAACAGTTCCTGCTATAGCAACACTTGCAGCTACCACTACCTACAAGACTGCTGTTCTTGCCGCGTTTGATGCAGGAACTGCTGCCAAAAAACTGAATATATCATGACGGAGAAATGGATCAACAGGATCGAGAACCCGGTTGATAGTTATACCGATTACAGAAGAACAGGTTACTCCTGTTTTGTTTTGCTCCTGCACCTGTTGGTACTGTTACAAGTGTAACTGATCCAGAGCGGAAAAGTAACACCTGTATCAATGCGACAGACAGTATCCATGGTCTTTGCCTTTCAATACTAATGAAATTGCGTTAAACTCTAATGCTCCACCGCAAAAAGTGCCTGAAAACTATAAAGTATTTTGGCAACCTTGATTGATATATTCTTAATGATAAACTTATTAATAAAATTAACAGATTATGAAAATTAGAAAAATAAGCATATTACTGGCTGTATCCTTAGGGCTATTATTGCTTTCTCAGGCTGTAGTAAAGATGATGGGGCGATCCCGGATAGAGTTTCCATTGCTGAAGTGCCAGCTATTACAAACTAACATTGATCCAACAGGCTCCCAAGTCTATTGACCTTACAAACCTGGCGTCTTTCGCAGGTAAATTTAAAGTGGATCATTATTTTCCAGGTGCAACACCACCAACTAAAGTTGATATCGTAGTTAGAAAATGTAATGGTACTGCCAATAATAACAATGTAAAAGTGTACAAAGCGGGTGTTACTACATTTCCGAGCCACTTTTACTGTTACCGCTGCAGAAATTGCTACTTTGTTTGGTGCTGCAATAGCACTTGAGTGATAATTATGATTTTGCTCCTGATATTTATGTAGGGATAGAAAATTTGAAGCTTTCCCTGCTGTAGGAGCAGGTACTGGAGCCAGGGCTCAATGGTCAGCCATTCTTTGGTGAATTTGCCCGTTTTGGAGCAATTTGTGCATATAATGCTACTCATTTGGAGCATTTAGGTAGTATGTTGATTTTAATGGCTTTACTGATGAATGGGGTGATGATCCAGGTTGACGGTTGTGGCTCCACCTTGCGAGATATCGCACGATTGTAACGTAATATCGTAGATGATACACATTTATCTTTCGTATCACCAGTAAATGGAACTTCGTAATTGTATTAACAGTTAATATCAGCAACTAACGTAATACAATTACTACAGGCCAAGCTAATGGCGATTTAGTTAGGCACTTGCAAGTTGATCCAACTTTCACATATGGTAATACTACAGTTGCAGCTCAGTGGACCGAATGTTGTGCTTCCTTGTGATCAAAACACTTGACTCTGATATATTGTCATACCGTGATTTCAACAGGATGTTCGGATGGACTAAGTTCACAGAGGACTTATAGTACTAAAATTAAAGAAGGCATTAAATAATAAAGATTATATTTATAACGGCTATTTCATTTACTGAAATAGCCGTTTTTATTTATGAATAAATGATCACAGCAAGGATAAGCTTAGCTTATGAATTTGTGCGACAATGATTTATCTGGAAGTAACATTAGAATGCGGAGACTATTTAATGATTTATAAGGGCTGTCAAAAGGCAGCCTTTTTATTGGATCAATTTATCAATATTGATTTACTAAAGCTTTATCTGATCATCATTCTTATCATAAAACTTGAATTCGATAAGATGATAATTAGTATCAGCCCGAAGGGTGATCCTCTTTCTATATTTTCTTTTCCATTTTGAAAACTTTGACCAAAGCCAACCCTTAGTGAGGTATGCATAAATGATCGGGTTAACTACAATGGTAAGATTGTTATGCTGATGAGTAAACAGGTAGTTTAAATTCTTTTCGATCTCATCTTCAAGAATAATGGTTGAAGAAATTTTTCCTGTTCCGCTACAGCTTGGACAAACTTCCTGCGTATTAATATTCATCTCAGGTTTCATCCGCTGGCGGGTGATCTGCATTAATCCGAATTTTGAGATCGGCAAGCACAGCATGTTTAGCCCTGTCGGGCGACATGAATTTTTCCATTGCCTCCATGAGTTTCTTTTATTCTCAGGAAGTTTCATATCAATAAAATCAACAACTATTATTCCTCCAATATCTCTTAGTCTTAATTGTCTTGCTATTTCATCTGCAGCTTCGAGGTTTGTTTCCAGTGCATTTTGTTCCTGGTTATTGCTTACACTTTTATAACCGCTGTTTACATCAATTACATGTAAGGCTTCAGTATGTTCAATTATAAGATATGCACCGCTGTTCAGGTTCACTGTTTTGCCAAACGAAGCTTTCACCTGTTTTGTAATTCCAAACGAATCAAAAATGGGTGAACCATTTTGATAAAAAGAAACTATATCTGCTTTTTCCGGAGCAATTCGTTGTATGTAAGTTCTTGCATCCTGGAAAATATTGCGATCATTAACAACGATCTTATTGAAATCTTCATTTAGCAAGTCACGTAAGAATGCTGGTAGTTTTTGTTTGCTCACTTAATATTTTTGCAGGAGCAACAGCGCTTCTAAGATTTGTTTGAATTGTTTTCCATGTTTCTACCAGTTCTGAAAGATCTTCATGAAGCTCGGCTGTTTTCTTTCCTTCGGCTGCGGTTCTTACAATTACACCAAAATTCTTTGGCTTAATTGCTTCTACTATTTTTTGTAAACGTTTTCTTTCTTCCGAAGAATGAATTTTTCTTGAAACAGCAACGATATTATTAAAAGGAGTAATAACAACAAAGCGGCCAGGCAAAGAGATCTCGCAACTTAATCTTGGTCCTTTTGCAGCGATCGGTTCTTTTAAGATCTGAACAAGAATGTTTGGCTTGCCACCAAGCACTTCATTTATTTTTCCCGTTTTAATTATTTCAGGTTCGTTTTCGAAACCTCCAAAATCATAGACCTCTTTTTGATTAATGGAGTATTGGGTAAACTTCAAAAGAGATTTTGCATACGGACTCAAGATCAGTGTAGTGAAGAAAAGCATCCTTTTCAAAACCAACATCCACGAATGCAGCATTCAGACCCGGGATCAGTTTTTTACTTTTCCTAAGTATAGGTCGCCGACAGCAAAACGAGCATCGCTTTTTTCATTATGAAGCTCTACCAGTTTTTTATCTTCAAGCAGGGCAATCTCAACACCCTGCGGCGCAGCATTTATGATCAGTTCTTTGTTCAAAGCTTTTATGGCGTTTACTCTGCCATTTGCCGGTAAATAATTACTGGTTGTGTTTAAACCGTGATAGATCCGATCCGTTTAATGGTTGGATGGGTGATTAGGGAGCAAATTGACGGGAAAAATGATCCGAAACGGCAGCAACCAGTTGGACAAAGAAAGAATGGTATATAAAGTTTATAAGTATAGAGATCGCCTTTGATAAGGTACCTAGCTACTTTTATAAACTTTACATACTTATTTATTCTTTTCTTATGACGATTCTTTCTCAGTCTCTTTTTACGCTTATGCGTCGCCATTTTATGGCGTTTTCTTTTTACCAGAAGGCATACTTCAGAATTTTTTAAATTAATTTATTAATAAGGTTATTTCTTTAATTCGTTCGATTCGTTTTCCAAGGCAGTTTTCATAGTTCGGGTTTGGAGCCAAAGGCAAAGCATTTGAATACCATTTAATGGCATTAGCCTTATCTGCTTTCCTTTCATAAACCTCAGCCATCATTAAGATAGCTTCAAGATTTCACGGGTTGCAGGGCCAGAACTTTTCCAAAACGATCAATCGCTCTATCGTATTGTCCGGACATAAGTGACCCATGACCAAGTACCATTTGAGCAAATATGTTAGTGCTGTCTCTTTCAACGACTTGCCTCACTTTTAATATCCCTTCCATAGGATTGTCGGCAATATTTCCGAAAATATAACAGGCACCTAACCCAACAATTGTTGAGTCGTTTTTATCATTAATTCTCAAAGATCTTTCAAACAGGTCTTTTGCCTGCAGAGCTTTCCATCTTTTAGCTCGATCATTTTCTTCATTCCTCAGGTTCTCTAAAAATCAAATGGGCAGCAAAGGTGAGTGATTTTTCTGAATTTTCCAATCTTGCAGCTTCAGCTTCGTACCAGGCATAAGGTTCAAAGATCCTTGCCGAGTCTTGCCAGAAATGTGCTAATTGATGAAATACATCAAGCTTTTGTTTTTTACATCACCCCTGATCACAGATTGTTCAAGATCATTCATCCACTGTATTTGAGCAGGGCTCAATGTTTCTTTTACATGAAATAAAATGGAATCTGTTGTTAACTCACTTTGGAGGAGTAGATTGAAAATTCTTTGTTATTTCACTTTTATAAGGACCTGTTCTTCCAAAAGGAATAATCCTGCAACTATCAATACACCAATAGCCAATAGTGATCCACTGTGCTTTATTCACCAATAAAATTTAGGGCTGCAAGTTAACCGAACAGAACGAGATTGTAGCTGATTAAATAGAAATTAGGCAAGATCAATTATCTGTATCTTCACCTGGGACCTTCATCTGGTTTTACAGTTACCAATTTTTTAACTTCTGCTACGAATTCTTTAGCAGGTTTAAAAGCGGGGATATAATGTTCAGGAATATGTACAGCAATGTTCTTCTTGATGTTCCTTCCAATTTTGGCAGCTCTTTTTTTAGTTATAAAACTGCCGAAGCCACGAACATAAATATTTTCACCTGCGGCCAGAGTATCTTTTACCTCCTTGAACATAGTTTCAAGAGTAACAAGTACATCCACTTTGGGAATACCTGTTTTTTCAGATATCTTGTTTACGAGGTCAGCTTTTCTCATTTATTAAAATTTTAGCAGTTAATTTGCTCTAATGTAGGACAAAATATGGTGATTGTCAAAGGGATAGGCAATTTTTTTTAACCGATGACTTTTAATAAAGAACTTTTATCGAACATTTCCGGCTTTATTGCTGCAATGGAACAGGCAACTGAATACCCGGAAAATGCCCTGGAAAGGAGAAAAAGATCCTTATAAAATATGGTTAAGCGAGATCATACTTCAGCAAACAAGAGTAGAACAAGGATGGAAGTACTATGAAAAATTTATTGCTGTTTTCCCTGATATAAATAAGCTGGCAGCTGCAAAAGATGAAAAGATCTATAAGCTGTGGGAAGGGTTGGGTTATTATTCCCGTTGTAAAAATTTGATTGAAACAGCAAGGTTCATTTCAAAAAAATTAAATGGAAAATTCCCCGATAAGTTTGAAGACATTCTTTCTTTGAAAGGAGTCGGGAATTATACAGCATCTGCCATCGCATCCTTTGCCTACGATCTTCCTTATGCTGTTGTTGATGGTAATGTTTTCGTGTGCTGTCAGAGTTTTTGGCATTAAAAAACCAATCGATAGTACAGAAGGAAAAAGTTTTTCCCAATTAGCATTTGAATTATTGGATAAGAAGCAACCAGGTATTTACAACCAGGCATTGATGGATTTTGGCGCTGTTATTTGCAAACCACAAAACCCAGCGTTGCAATAATTGCGTTTTAAGAGGATCATTGTTTCGCTTTCAAAAATGATCTTGTAAATAAGACTTCCGGTAAAAGAGAAAAAGATTAAAGATAACAACACGTTGGTTCAATTACCTTGTTATCGAATACAAGGGAAAGGTCTATATACACAAGAGAACAGCCAATGATATTTGGAAGAACCTGCATGAGTTTGTTTTGATAGAAACCAGTGAGCAATGCCTCTGTAAATAAGATTTTAGCAAAGGCCGAAAAAGACAAAATTCTTAAAAAAGATTCATATAAGCTTTTGTCTGTTTCCCCCTTTCATTCACAACAATTATCACATCAAAAGATTCATGGGCAGGTTTTATTAAAATAACTCTCAAGAAAGAATTTGTTCTGCCTGGGTTTAAACCTGTCTCTTCAAAACAACTGTCACGCCATGCTTTTCCCAGGTTTATCAATGCATATTTTGGAAGAGAGGGCTCCTGATGTCCCTATAAAAATTTCATATTTACCGATAAAAAAATTAATTTTAAAGAGCATTGAACTCTAGAGAAGAATTTTAATAACGAAAAATTATCACTATGAGAGGCGTAAACAGGGTCATGCTCATTGGCAATCTTGGAAAAGATCCCGACGTACAGGTATTGGAAGGCAATATCGCTGTAGCAAAATTTCCACTCGCAACAACTGAAACTTTTAAAGACCGTGGAGGTAAACTGGTATCGCAAACCGAATGGCATACTGTTGTACTATGGCGCGGACTTGCAGAACTGGCGCAAAAATATCTTCATAAAGGAAGCCTTGTTTATATTGAAGGCCGCCTGCGTACCCGCAACTGGGACGATAAAGAAGGACATCGCAAGTTCGCAACCGAAGTGGTTGGCGATAATCTTATAATGCTCGATAAAAGAACAGATGGCGGCTCACATACCGATCCAAGTCATGGAGAAAATTTGGGTAGACCACGAAGTTCCTCCTGCTGATAGCGAAGCCTCGCAGGATTTACCCTATTAATTAATCTACCTGAAAACTTTACTTTTGTAGCAATATCCGCAGGCAGGTAAATACCTGCCTGTGTGGCTATGATTAATCACCAAAAACACTTGCTTTGGATTATCATTCGGTTATTACATCTTTTACTGATAATCTTCTTTTTACACTTCTTGCTGTTAAAGCCGATGGAACTATTATTCTCGGAGCTTTATTATTTGCATTAATGACACTGTCATTTTTTATTGCAGCTGGCGAAGTAGCCTTATTCTCTTTGCATAGCAAAGACATTAACATGCTGAAAACAAAACAGCATTCATCCGCACGACGTATTGTTGATCTTCTCGATGAACCTAAAGAAGTTTATACTTCATTACTAATAGCAGGTACTTTTTTAATATCTGTATTATCGTGCTTTCTAATTTTCTTATTAATGAATTGTTGCATTTAGGAACTGCATTGGTTAGGCTAGGCTCATTTGCTTATATAGCTGAATTAGTGATCAAGGTTTTTATGATCGCTTTTATCCTTGTATTCTTTTGCCGCATATTGCCAAAGGTTTGGGCCACACAGAATAACCTGCGGGTTGCTTATGATTGTTCTTATGTTATCGAAGGGAATTCATCTTTTACTGGTACGCATAAGCCGCAGAATGGTAGCAATTGCAGGATGTGATCGGCAAAAGACTTGGTGCCACAAAAAGCCGCACTGCCAGCTTGCAGGAGTTAGATGAAGCAATTGATATTACCACTGATGAAGAAACTTCTATTGAAGAAAAGAATATTTTAAAAGGCATTGTCAAATTCGGAAACATTTCTGTTAAACAAGTCATGCGTACCCGCCTTGATGTAAGCGGTATCGAATACAATATTTCTTTGTACGATCTGTTTAAAAAAGTGGAAGAGCTTCATTATTCACAGGTTACCGGTTTATAAAGCAAGTCTTGATGAAGTGGTTGGTGTTCTCAATACAAAGACCTGCAGGCACATTTGCAACAGCCGGAAGATTTTGACTGGCATGTTTTACTGCGACAACCTTTTTTGTTCCCGAAACTAAATTGATCGAAGACCTGCTCAAAGATTTTCAAAGTAAACGAATTCATTTTGCTGTTGTGGTTGATGAATTTGGCGGCACAAGCGGCATCGTTACAATGGAAGATATTCTTGAAGAGATCATAGGAGGAAATAAAAGATGAGTTTGATGAAGAAGAAGGCAATATCAGAAAGTTGGATGAGAGCAACTTTCATATTTGAAGGCAAAACAACTATAAATGATGCTTGCAAAGCAATGAAGATCCCGAAGGATACGTTTGATCCGGTGAAAGGAGATAGTGAATCAATGGCCGGCCTTGTGCTGGAATTGTCAGGAGAATTTCCTACAACCAACACAGTTGTTTCTACCGGCGATTTCGAATTTACCGTAATGGAAGCGTATAAAAACAGGATCATGGAAATTAAAGTCACCATTAAACGCAGTCTTGATTAATGAAAACAGTTTCTTATTTCTTTTCTTCGCAACGATATTCTTTGTTTCAATTTTATCCTGTAACACCAATTATACAGTTGACAAAAAAGAGGGTATTATAAAATTGATTTCCCGGAAAAACATATAAACTCTTTGATCAGCCTGGTTATCCTTATTCATTTGAATATCCTGTTTATGCCAATGTAATAAAGGATAGCGACTTTTTTGATAACAAACCCGAAAACGACTGGTGGCTCAATATCGATTTCCCTACAATTTCATGGAAGAGTTTTTGTGAGTTATAAAGAGATCGGGAAAAATAAATTTGATTCGCTGATCAATGATGCTTTTACGATGAGCTATAAACAACATGTTCAAAAAGCATCTTCCATAGAACCCAGGCCATTTCGTACTCCCAATAATGTTGACGGGATTTATTTTACGCTGGAAGGGAAACAGCAACAGCCAACCAGTTTTTCTCACCGATTCAGTAAAACATTTTTGCGTGGCGCATTATATTTTGATGCAACGCCAAATGAAGATTCGCTTTCCATCGTTAATGATTTTTAAAGAAAGATCTCCAATATCTTATCAATACGCTGAAGTGGAAGTAAATATTTGCTTTATCTTGTATTGAGTTACTTCTCAACTCTCTTGTTAACCAAACTGACTATTATGAGAATTCAGAAAGCAACGCTTTTGCTCATCAGTATTATTTTATCAGCCGCTAAAATTTTTCTCAACAAGCTGCAGCACTTGATTCATCAAAAGCCCAGTTGGCAAAAGCAAAGACACCTGAAGAAAAAGTTTATTGGCTTGATAATATTTCACGTACAGCAATGAATGTGAAACCCGAACTGGCTGAAGGTATGGTCAGCAATTAATAACTTTTGCCGAAGAAACAAGAGACAGGAAATTGATGATCAAAGCATATATGTCAAACGGGTTACGCTGTAGTTATTTTGCCGGTCAAAAAAGATTATACGACCAAGTCAATTGAGTTTTTATAATAAGGCGTTGGAAATAGCAAGGCAAAATAAAATGGAGGAGGAGACCGGAGCGGTCCAAAAATTACGATTATGTGCAGTTCACCTTGCTATTCCTGATAAAGACAAGGCACTTAATTATATCAACCGGAGCATTTTCGCTGATATCGACACTTAAAAATGATAGTCTCAAAGCAGAAGCACATAATTCATATGGCCTCGTGTACCAGGCACGCAATGAAAAAACATTGGCTCTTCGTCATTTTCTCAACGGCTTGCAAATCGCAGGAAGAAACTAAGATCCCGGAACTAAAAGGAATTGCTATTTGTATTTGTCAAATTTTTATTCAAAGATCGATGACTTTGATAAGGCTATCGATTATTACATGAAAGCTTATAAAGAACTGATCGTGTTAAAGAAAGGAATGTCCCTACCAGCGTGCAATTGATTTTAATGCACTTGGAAATTTATTTGCCTATAAAAAGAGCAATGATATCGCTCTCAGTTATTTTGAAAGAGTCTCTTGCGATGGCAGATTCGCTAAAATTTTCTACATTAAAAATTCCGGGCTATGTAAGTATTTTGAACCAGCATTTAAGAATTGATCATCCGCAAAAGCATTGGAGTATATGAGTTCTCCTTCGGGGCTTAATCTGAAAAAATTCCTTACCAACTTTGGTATGACTGCGCAGATAGACCAGGTATACGCTTTTATTTATACCAAATTAAATCAATTTGATTCAGCGGGGTTTTATTTCAATAGAGCTTTGCCTTATTTTGAACAGAAGACCAGCGAAGCAAACCGCATTAATTTTTATGGACAGTTGGCGGATTACTATCAAAAAACGGGTAATTATGATAAGGCAATTGAATATTTTCAAAAGGTGAAAGAAATGGGGAAAGAAATGGACAGCTGGAAAACACCCAGGCCGCATTGAAACATCTCGATAGTATTTATGTGAAAAAGGAGATTTCAAATTAGCCAATGAATACAATGTCTTATACTATCAATATAAAGACAGCATTGATAAGCTAAAGAGGAAAATGAGACGACACAGATTGCAGCATTTGATGAACAGCAAAGACATGAAAGGATATTACTAGAAGAGCAAGGAGGCAAAGAGAAGAGAAATCAAATTCAATATATGAGGTATCATGATTGGCATTGGAGTTTTATTCATCGCATTAGTGATGATGGGCTGGTTCAAAGTTTCCGCTGGCACTATACGGGCAATTGGCTTCTTTTCTTTCCTGATATTTTTTGAATTCCTGTTCCTTATTTTCAAAAAGAATATTTATGGTCTTACACATGGAGAGCCTTTGTATGATCTTGCTTTTATGATAGGGCTTGCAGCTATACTTGTTCCGCTGCATCATTGGCTGGAGCATAAGGTCATTCATTTTCTCACTTCACATCATAGTGTTAAAATTGAGGGAATTTTTCCAGGAAGGGAGAAGAATTCTTAAATACATTTGCAAAAATTAGCGAAGTGATATATAATTGATAATAAACAGATAAGTGATGATGTGGTGGAAACGCAATTCGTTTGTGATCTGTCCAAATGTAAAGGTGGTTGCTGCGAAGACGGTGATGCCGGGGCGCCGCTTGATGATGAGGAATTGGAGATCGTTAATGAAATGTATGAGAAGATCAAAACCTTATCTTACTGAAGCTTCGATAAAAGAAATTGAACAAAAAGGAAAATATATGTTTATGACGGGAGTTCGGCTGGGTAACGCCAACACTCGCAAAGCGACAACGAAATATGTGTATATGCAATCAGAGGAAAAAAGCGGGATGATAAAATGTGCTTTTGAACAGGCGTATTATGATGAGGATGATTCCATCGGAAAAAACCGATCAGTTGCCACCTATACCCGATTACTGTAAAAAAGGTAAGTACGGCAATTATGAAAGAGTGAATTATGAACCAAGGAAAAACTATGCAGCCCGGGTTGTGCTTTGGGAGAAAAATTAAAAGTCCGCACATACGAATTTTTAAAAGAGCCGTTGATCAGAAAGTACGGGCAGGAATTTTTATGATGCTTTGGAAAAAGCAGCCAAAGAATATTATCATGCAACCGACAAAATGATAGCTTATAAAGAGGTCAAATCAATTCTCAATAAACATAAGAAAAGGGATAGCTGGTTCCTTGATGATTATTCTATCAATCCCTACGAAGGCTGCGGGTTCAACTGCACTTACTGTTATGTGCATGGCAGCAAATACGGAGAAAATCTTGCGGAAAAATTGTAATAAAAAGGATGCCGTAGCGATCCTTGATAAACAGCTTGCAAACCGTGCCAAGAAAAATCGAGTTTGGATTTATTGCGGTCGGATCAGCTACTGATGCCTATATGCAGAGTGGAGGAAGAGGTGGTCTAACAAAGAATTATTGCAGGTGATCCTCAAACACCGGTTCCCTGTTTTATTTCAACAAAATCTGGGTTGATAAAAGAGATCTTGAACTGTTAAATCAAATAGACGCAAATGCAATTCGGCCAGAGGCCTAAAACAAGATCCCGGTCGCGGAGGTTATCATTTCATTTCTTTTTCTACTCTTGATGAAAAGCGGCGAAGCAAATTGAACCGGGTGCGCCAGCTCCGCAAAAGAGATTAGAGACTTTAAAGCTTTACAGTGACAATGGATTTTTATGTGGTGTTAATGCAATGCCATTATTACCTTATATCTCTGATACCGACGAGGAGATAGAAAAGATCGTAGCGGCTGCAAGACAGTATGGTGCAAATTATATTTTAATAGCTGGCCTGACTCTTTTTGGCAATGACGAACGGAGATAGCAGGCAACTGGTTTTTAGGTTTCTCGAAATAATTATCCTGATCTGGTAGAAAAATATGAAAGATGTACGGGTCAGTTTATTACTCGTCATGAGCATGTACCAGCAAGAGTTGAAGAAAGAGGCCGATGCACTTTAGCCGAAAAATATAAGATCAAAAACGGTATTCGCTGATGTCAGATCTATTAAAACAGGTTCAAAAAGAGTTAAAAAGAGCATGCGACCCCCGGAAGCAAAAGACAGCAGCGTTAAAAAGTTTGTACCAAACGCTGAAAAAGTTTACGGTATCAGGACACCAGTGTTGAACGTTATTGGCGAAGAAGTACAAAGAAGGTGGACTTCGACCTTGGTTAAAGGGCTATGGGATTCCGGGAGCATTTGAAGAAAGGTTACTTGCTGCAAAACTGCTGAATGTAATTTGTAAAAAGGATCCCATTGCTTTCTTTAAAATTGGTTAGCTGGTTTTTCAAAAGATATTTCCAATTGGGCCGTATGTGATGCGGTGGGAATGCAAAGCCTGAAACCTGTTGCAAAAAAATTCAGAAAGAGATTTTTGATCTGTCTGCAAAACTTGTAAAATCAAAAACCTCTGGGAAAGACGATTGTCATTGGTGATCATAGAGGTCATTTACAAAAGATCAAGTCACTGCAACCTGAAATAATGAAAAGAGTAAAGACATTGGAGAACGATGAAGAGTATTATGTGAAGAAGGCGGTGGTATGGATAAAAAGGAATTTTGAGAAAGGAAGATAAACTCAGTTTATATTTGTAAACATGTCCGAACACTCGCAATCATTTATTGCAAAAAGCACTGAGAAAACTGCCGACAGGGAACATCGCCGCAAGATCAATTTTAATATTGGCAAGTATAATGCCGTAGTGCCAAAAGGGAAAGAGCAGTTCAGCAATGTGAACCTTGCAAGGGGAGAAAGCAAAGAATATAAAATGGAAAGCAATTGAGAATGCTTGATAAGCAATTGGAGAAGTTTGAACGCAAATATTACTAAACGTGGAGCAAAAGTGATCTGGGCCGAAGATGCGCAAGCAAGCATTGGAAGCAATTGGAAAATCTGTGCAGAGAAAAATTGCAAAACATTGGTGAAGAGCAAGAGCATGGTGACGGAAGAAATTCACCTGAATGATTTTCTGGAAAAAAATGGAATTGAAAGTGTAGAAACAGACCTCGGGAGAATATATTCAGCAGTTGGATGGCGAACCACCTTATCATATCGTAACACCAGCCATGCATAAAAGCAAAGAAGATGTTGCAAAACTCTTTGCATGAAAAATTAGGAACAGATCCCAAAGCTTACACCCGAAGCAACTTAACACTGGTAGCAAGAGATATACTTGCGAGAAAAAATATGCTGCAAGCAGAAATTAGGAGTAACTGGCGCCAATTTTTATTATTGCTGATATCGGCGCTATTGCGATAACAGAAAATGAAGGCAATGCAAGATTAAGTTGTTCAATGCCGAAAACACATATCGTGGTGGCAGGTATAGAAAAAGTTATTCCATCAATGAATGATCTTGCTTTGTTCTGGCCGTTGCTGGCAACATACGGAACAGGTCAAAAGATAACTGTATATAATACAATAGTAACCGGCCCGAAGCAGGAAAATGAAACAGATGGCCCTGAAGAAATGTATGTGATATCTGCTTGACAATGGACGAACAAATATTCTTGCAAATGAAAAATCAACGGGAAAGCCTGTACTGCATTCGTTGTGGCGCTTGTTTGAATGCATGCCCTGTCTATAAAAATATTGGTGGTCATAGTTATGAAGCTACGTACAGCGGGCCGATTGGCTCTGTAATAACTCCGCATTTGAATGGAATGAAGGTGAATGGAAACACCTGAGTTATGCATCTTCACTTTGCGGCAATTGTACGAAGTATGTGCGGTGAAAATTAATTTGCACGAATTGTTATTGGAAAACAGGCATGAAGCAGTTAGATGAAGGCGATAGCAGTTTTTGCAGAACGAACAGGCTGGAAATTATGGAAACAGGCAATGCTCACAACGCAGCCTGGATGAATATGGGAAACAGAGCAATAAAAAATTGGGTGGTGAATACTTTATTAAAAGGATGGAAGGAACACCGAAGCGAGATGGAGTTTCCTAAAAGATCTTTCAATCAAATGTGGAAGGAAAAATACGGAAACAGATAATTATCTTCATTGCGTGATTATTTACGCAAATAGGATTACTCCCCGCCTCAAATATGTTGCTGATTTTATCGGGAAAGAAATTACAGGACAGCCCTTTCAGCTTACTACGGATGAATCTTTTTTCAATGATTATAATGGCCCGAAGATCAATTACGGTTATGAACCTGTTTCAAATGATGAATTATTGATCGTTAATTATCCACTGCTATTTGAAGATTCGATCAAGAAACAAAATATCTCTTGCTTTAAGCTAAACGACTTTCCGGCATTTTTTAAATCTGAAGGGAGATTATCCGTTTGATATCTTCTCTGCTGCTTTTTTATTTACTCAGTCGTTATGAAGAATACCTGCCTCATAAAAAGATATGTATGGAAGATATGCTCATGAAAATTCGCTGGCTTTCAAAGAAGGGTTTTTAAATATTCCTTTAGTAAATACCTGGATGCGAAGATTTTAAAAGCATTAAAGAAGAAATTTCCAACACTCACCATTCACCATTCAACCATTCACCTTTCAACCAACCTACGATATCGATGAGGCATTTGCATTTAAGAATAAAGAATTGTCAAAAATAGCAGGAGGTCTTGCAAGATCCTTAGTGAAAGGTGAATGGGCAATTGTAAATAAAAGGATTGAAAGTACTTCGTGGAAAAACAAATGATCCTTATGATGCGTATGAATGGATGGATAAACTGCATGAAAGAAATAATTTAAAGCCACTGTATTTTTTTCATGTAGCCACTGAGAAAGGAAAATATGATAAGAATATTTCTCCATCACATCCGGCAATGCAGCAATTAATAAAGCAGCATGCCGAAAAATATTCTATCGGAATTCATCCATCGTGGGCAAGCGGTGATAATGAAAATTTGTTGGAAAAAGAAATTGAAACTCTTGAGTCAGCAACTGGTAAAAAATAACTGCTTCACGCCAGCATTATATTCGATTTACTTTGCCACATACTTTTCGACAGATTAATTGCTGCCGGTATTACGGATGATCATTCAATGGGCTATGGCAGCATCAATGGCTTTCGTGCATCGGTGGCTTCTTCATTTTATTGGTATGACCTGGAAAAAGAACAACAAACAGATCTTTTGCTTCATCCTTTCTGTTTTATGGAAGCCAATTCATTTTTTGAACAAAAATATTTACCGCAAAGAGCTTATGAAGAAATGATGCATTACTATAATGTTGTCAAAGCTGTTAATGGCACACTCATTACTATCTGGCATAATAATTTTTTAGGAACATATCCATTGTTCCGTGGATGAGCAATACGTAACC